>Ga0209403_10000058_pt1 | contig 156069 bp, 148 predicted proteins | sample ArcticOcean_MG_C_8_FD_187440 | JGI IMG/M metagenome (GOLD analysis project Ga0209403, IMG submission 187440) | Marine microbial communities from western Arctic Ocean - ArcticOcean_MG_CB11_86 (SPAdes) (version 2) | ecosystem: Environmental > Aquatic > Marine > Oceanic | place: Arctic Ocean... | reverse complement strand
ACACAGCAACTTTCTGACTTAAAACAAAATGAAGTTTCCCTTACTGTACAGACCACAAATAAGGGACGAATTGTTGACCTTCTCACCGTCGCCAATCTTGATGATAGGTTATTAGTATTTACTGCATTAGAGGCAAAAGACAGGGTGATGGATTTAATTGAGTTTTTTTCATTTGATGATGATGTAAAACTAGAAGATTGCACCGCTGAAACGGAACTTTATCAGCTAATTGGCTATCAGGCTCCCACAAAAATTGCATCTTTTCTAACAGACGAATCTAATGTCCCAGATATAAACCGAGCGAAACAGATTAGTATTAACAATGAGCCTATTGTTATTGTTAGAACCGGACTAACTAAGATCCCCATTTACCAAATTTTAGCATTAAATTCTGACAAGGCCATCCATTCTAAAATAACTGGGGCGGGAGTACCTTTTGTTGGCACTAAAGCTTTAGAGATTTTTCGAATAGAAAATGGGGTGCCGGCATTTGGCTCGGAATTAAGTGAAAGATTTAATCCGATAGAAGCTGGATTATCTAATGCAATAAGCTTTGATAAAGGATGTTATGTTGGACAAGAGGTAGTCGCACGCCTAAACACTTATGACAAAGTAAAACGCCAGCTAATACGATTAAGTTGGAATAAACCCGGAATTCAAAAGGGAGACATTATATTTTTTGAGGAACAAGAAATCGGAGAAGTTACCAGTTGTATAAAGAAAACAAAAGAGGTTTATATAGGCCTTGGCTATTTAGGAAGAAATTTAAAGTTGAATGATGTAAAGATAGGATTAAAAAGAGTTTCTGCTAAAGTACTTAAAGTTTAATAAAACTAGAAACTAGAAATTTACAACATTTCAATTAGTTCTAGCCAATTCCCAAAGGGATCTTGCAGGTAACACACCGATTTCCCTTTGGTAATTTCAACCGGTGGATTTAAAGAAATACCTCCATTTCGGATTAAAAATTCGTAGCATTCTTGTATGTTTTTTACGTTAAAAGCTATGTGGGAAGCGGTCAATTCTGCCCGCTCACTGGACTTAGCATTCTGAGATGATGGATTAATGTACTCGATTAATTCAATTATTTGTCCAGTTGGAGTGCTAACGTCAGCGACTTTTATTTTGGTGTCTTTATATCCCAATACTTGAGATATGCCCGCTCCATCTCTTTCCCGGATCTCAATTAGATTCAACCCTATAATTTTTGTATAAAAATCGATAGCGACATCTAGATTAGGAACGACAATTCCAGAGTGATTGATATCAATAATCATGCGGTTAATGTTACTCCACCATCAACAACTAGGATATGACCTCGTATCATTTCTGATTCATTGCTGCATAGAAATGCTACGGCATTAGCTAAGTCTTGAGGGTTAAGAGATCTAGTGGTTATTGTGGTTTCAGTTGCTGCAACCATATCTTCTTTGTTTGGGAATGAGTCAAAGGCATCAGTTTCTACATAACCCCCCGAGATTGCATTAACGCGAATATTTAATGGCGCAAGTTCTACAGCAAGATATTTGGTTATCGCTTCTAGGGTTGCTTTTGAGGTTCCTACAGAAAAATAATATGGTAAAACCCTGTGAGATCCTAAGCTTGAGATGTTTACTATGCACCCTCCGTTTTTCATTAGGCGAGCCGCCTCTATTGAACAGAGCCAAGGGCCTCGAGCATTAACTGACATAGTCCAATCCCAATGTTTTGCGTCTAGGTCTATAGCATTACGCTGGACTCCGGTTGCAGCATTGTTAACTAATATATCTAGCTGCCCGTATTTTTCTTCGATGCGATTGAACAAATCTTTTATCTTGTCAGGGTTTCCTACATGCGCTTTTATACTAAGACAATCGACTCCAAGTTTTTTGATTTCCTTTTCTGTTTGCGCGGCAGCATCATAACTTCTAAGGTAATTAAACGCGATGTTTGCTCCCCGGCGAGCGAGATCTAAGGCTATTGTTTTGCCAATACCCCTTGAGCCACCAGTAACCAAGGCCACTTTACCATTTAGTGTTTTGTTAGTTTTTATAACTTGGCTCCTTTTGTTTACTTATATGCAAGTTGATAAGGTTGATAATGTGGCTAGTAACATCATTATCACAAAAGTTTATATTTATACTGCTAGGCCGCCATCTACAGCTATAACTTGTCCAGTGATATACCTGGCTTGGTCAGAAGCAATAAATGCAACTATGGGGCCTAAATCATCGGGAGTCCCTAAATACCCCATAGGTATTTTCCCTTTTATAGTGCCTTTAAATTTATCTCCAAGCACAGCTACCGTGTCAGTATCAATATAACCTGGTTCAATTACATTGGCCGTAATATTTCTTGCGGCAAGCTCCTTGGCTAAGGATTTAGTAAAACCAATAATGCCTGCTTTACTTGTAGAATAATTTGATTGCCCTGCATTACCCCTTGACCCTACTATCGACCCTATATTAATTATTCTTCCCCATCTGTTGGACATCATTTCGCGAATAAACTCTCTTGTACAATAAAAAGTGCCGTTTAAATTTGTATCGATTACGGGTTTCCAGTTTTCATCCTTCATTCTGACGATCAAGGTGTCATCGATTATTCCTGCGTTATTTACAAGTATGTCAATTCTAGGAAAATGGCAAAGTATAGACTTAGTCATGTTTTTTACTTCATTGAGGTCGCTAACATTCGCCTTAACAATTAAGCCTTTAACACCTATAGCTTCAATCTCTTTGAGTAGAAGTTCAGCTTCCTTTTTAGATGATCGATAATTGATTGCAACATTTATACCCATTTTAGCCAAGTGCAATACGCATGATTTCCCTATCCCTTTTGCTGCCCCGGTTACTAATGCATATCTATCGTTCATTTCACTATTATCTTTCATCTGTTTCGACTTTTGTTAGAGTTGAAAGCGTTTCAGAAAGTCTTTTTTGTATTTGATTAATAAAATCTCGCTCCACTGTTTTTTTTGCTGTCGCTATAGCACTAACAATTTCATCACGTCTTGACTTACCGTGACCGATAAATGAGATACCATTAACGCCTAATAAAGGACCTGCTCCAAAATTAGCGACTGGATTTGTTACTCTAAAAATCTCTTTTTCTAAAACTTTAGCAGTTTTGGGATCGATAATTCCTTTTAAAGATTCTGTGATATGTCTTGATAGTTCAGCCCCCAATCCCTCTGTTAATTTCATCACAATGTTACCTACAAAGCCATCACAAATTACCACATCAACGGAGCCTGTAGGTAGGTCGTTGCCCTCGATGTTTCCAATGAAATTTAAACCGCTGGAAGACAATAGTTCAGTTGTTTCCTTAACTTGCTTATTGCCCTTTCCAATTTCTGCCCCAACACTTAGAATGCCAACCTTAGGCGTGCTGATATTCCAAAAGATATTAGCAAAAACCTCTCCAATTATCGCAAAAGATAAAAGCTGAGAAGGCTTGCAGTCAACATTGGTTCCTAGATCGACAATAATTGTTTTTGGGGCAAGTCCAATAATTGGCCCCCCTAATGCTGGACGTTCTATCCCGTCCATTAATCCAAAAATAAGAGCAGCAGCAGTCATTGCAGCTCCAGTTGAACCCATAGAGACACAAGCGTCTGAACGGTTAGAGGCTACTAGTTGTGTTGCAATGACGATGGATGAATGTTGTTTTTGCCTAAAGGCTTTTGCAGGCTGTTCGTGTTCATAAATTACTCCATCAGAGGGAATAACGACAATGTCCAAAGATTTAGCTTCTGGGTAGTTAAGAAGCTCTGCATCAACTAAGTTTTTGTCACCTACAAGCTGTATTCCAACATTATAATCACTTGCCGCTTGCACTGCGGCAGCAACAGTTTCTTCTGGGCCAAAATCACCGCCCATTGTATCCAATGCAATTTTAATCAATTTTCCCATAATTATCTCAACTGAGTTAGTTTATATTAAACTCTTTAAACGCATATTATAGTTTGCTAATTAAAGAAGCTTGCCCCGTAATTGCTAGCTCGACGCTAGAATCAGATGATTCTGTAGTATTTTTTGCGACTTCTATAACAAATGTGACTTTGATATGACCTGGACTATATGGCTCCACTTTTTTTACATATCCGCGTGCTATTACTGTCTCCTCAGCATAAACAGGTCCGCGAAATCTAACTTTTAATTTTCCAGACTCTGCCCACACATTAGAAAAGTTTTTTGACATGAGATTGGAAACTAAGGCTGCAATTAACATGCCATGTGCAATTGTTCTTCCAAAATGAGATTGAGAGGCAAACTCTTGGTTGATGTGTATCGGGTTGAAGTCTCCAGAGGCTTTCGCATAATCATTAATGCGTGATTGCGTAACTTTCATTTCGATCGGCGTTAATTTTTGATTTTCGTTAAAGGAAAAATTGTTCATAATTTAATTTGGCACAGTGATCGTGCTTTTCCCTGACATAAGGTGTGAGCCGCCATTACTTTTAACTGATAACTCTATAACTAACACTCTCATTCCTGACCTAAGAGAGTTTTGAAGTAATTTTGCTGAGCACGAGATCGTTTCTCCAACGGGAACGGGGCCAAAAAATTCCACCTCTTGTGTTAAATGGAGCGTTCCGCCAGGGATTTTTAGATCCGTTATGGCTGCTCTAACCGCAAGAGCGGCTATAGACATAGGGGGGGCAAAATCGACGCAACTGTTGCCTGCGGTATCACTCGTTGATTTGATATAACCATCAAGGAATGTTTTATCTAAAATAAACTGTTGGGTCGATACAATCTGGCCAGGCTTAAGTTCTGAGTATTTCACACAAATGTCTGCACTTTAGAGATTTTGTATTTCGTAAATAAGCATTATATGACACGTCTGAAATAAGTCTATTTAAAAATAATCATTGTTTTGGCTTATTGCCACGCTGTAAATCGGCTTCGCTTAACCAACGTTCTAAAAGCTCGAAAGAGGCTTCATTGGTATAGTCAAGCTGAGCGATAGATGTGGCTCGAAACAAAACCCCAGTTGATACTCGTGCCCAGCTGGTTTCCCCTAAAGGAGGTATATTTGTCCCTAATGCTTTACTTACAAAACCTGCAGCCAACATGCCATCATGAGTTAAATTAAACAACATCAAAAGTTTTTCATTGTAGGTAATTCTTAATCCAGTTTCATCTTGTACTAAGCTTAGTTTTAAATGAGCTCTTGGTTTGTCTAATAATTCAGAAGCATAATCGTAAATTTCAACATTTCGTTTATTCAAAAGCAGTACACTCCATAAATGTATAAAAACTGTTCAAGTCGATTGATTATATTCTTGGCAGCATTTCATAGTTATATTTTATTGTTATATTTAATAGAATATACTCTTCGGTCATTAAAGTTGAAGGGGCATACCATGCGAATTGCAATTATCGGCCAATCAGCTTTCGGCGAGGCTGTTCTCAAGGCACTGGTACGCGAACATGAAAATATAGTAGGTGTGTTTTGTCCGCCAGACAAGGAAAATCGACCGCAAGATCCGATTAAAGCTAGCGCAGAATTGAGTGGGATACCGGTTTTTCAGTTTTCTCGAATGAGAGATAGTCAATGCATCGATATTTTTAAAGCTTTATCCGCTGACCTTTGCATTATGGCTTACGTTATTGACATAGTGCCAGACGAGATTTTAACATCACCTAAAAAAGGAACAATACAATATCATCCAAGTTTGCTTCCAAAACATAGAGGCCCGAGCGCAATTAATTGGTCGATTATAAACGGAGATAAAACAACTGGATTCACGATCTTTTGGCCTGATGGAGGATTAGATACTGGCCCAATTCTCTATCAAAAAAAAGTTGATATAGGCCCTGAGGATACTACGGGATCATTATATTTTAATAGTCTGTTTCCTCAGGGTGTGAATGCGTTAATTGACGCCGCAGTGATGGTTCGTAAAGGAACAGCACCCAGAATAGAGCAAGATCACCCACAAGCCACCTATGAAGGGTGGTGTAAATCTAAGGATGTAGTTATAAACTGGAGTGAATCCATTAACGTGATACATAATTTAATTCGTGGCAGTGATCCGTCACCTGGTGCAAAAACATACTTTAATGGGGTCGAATTAAGTTTGTATAAATCCAGCCGAGTTTCATGTGCCAGTCTAACCGAAGCAGGAGAAGTGATACAAATTACGGAAGAAGGCATATTGATTTCGTGTAATGGCGGTGCTATTAGAATAGAAAAGATTAAACCTTCGGGAAAGGATAAATCTACAGCGGCTGAATGGTCGAAAATTCTTCGCATCGAACCCGGTACTAGGTTTAAAGATATAAAATAGTCTTATAAAACTAAACCAATTACGTGTTTATACAGAAAAATAACACTCCAATGAATTCTTTTAATGACCCTTAAAGTATAAAATAAAATAACTAATAAGGTATTAGCTTGTATTTGCAAGTTAGTATTCTGAGATGAAAATTGAACTTAATTACAAATATCTTTACAAAAAAACACAGTATATCTAGCGGTTCCGGCTTATACATAGACATAGAAAACCTTCAAGAAGATGCCAAAAGCCTGATTTCAGCATTACTTGAACAATGGCCCAGCAGTTTTCCAAGGCCTAGTTTGGTGACTCTATATGTTCCCGGTGATCAAGTAGAGCTATGGCGTATGTGGGCTATATCTCAATTCCGTAAATCAGAAGTTAGGGTTCGAGGCGTTCAAAGATTTAGCGGCCATCTTTCAAAAAACTCCGCTGATATAGCAATTGCAAGTGATGTGATCGCAGACTTTGTTAGACGTCGCGTAAAAAGCGTTGCCGTGTTTAGTGACGATAGCGACTTTATGTCCTTATATGTCAAAATTCGAGAAGAAGCTCCGGAAGAAGAAAAAGCTAACCCTCCTTTCCTATGGATTTTAACTGATCGAAGAGGAACCAAGTCTTTGAACATAAGGCGTTATTTTCCAAACGAACATAATTTTGTCGTGAAGACTGAGCAGTCAAGTTACTCAAGTCATTCGTCAGGGAGAGGACTATCTCAAGGGGGACGAACTTATTCTGGCCGCACATCAAGCAGAGGTTCATCCCATCAAGATAACACAGGTAATTCTGACCGGAATACTCTAAGAAGCACTCCTAATAAAACTCGACCCTATACGCCCAGAAACACAAGTAGAGGCCCCGCTAAACCGACTCAAGTAAATAGCGACCATACTGCAAGTAGAGGCCCCGCTAAACCGACTCAAGTAAATAGCGACCATACTGCAAGTAGAGGCCCCGCTAAACCGACTCAAGTAAATACCGACCACACTTCTAGTGTGTCTGATAAAAAACCTTCTTTAGATAGCAGCACTGATTCCATTAAACCTGAATCAGGGATTGACAAAATTAAGAACGACTCTAAAGTTGAAAAAACTTCTGTACAACTAAAAAGTCCAATAATAAAAGAACAAGGTTTAAGTAGCAATAAGCCAAAAGTTGATCCTATATCAGATCGGGTGATAGCCACTGAAATTGTGGATAAGATGCCAATGGGATTGTTTAAAAGCACAGATTGTAGGGATGTTGTGAAAAATATTTTCCCTGACCACCCCCTAGCTAATGGTACTAGCGGTGCAGTCGGGCAACGATTTGTAAAATACATTCTACCTATGTTGCTAGAGATGGGAGTTACAGAGCCAAATCCTAATCGCCGCCCGCGTCGGTTTGAAATAACTGAAAAAGCAAAGCAAGCTTTAAGTAAACCTGAAAAATAAACTGCAGTTTATTTATTTTTGGTTAAACTGTTCTCCCATTTCATTTAAAAAGCTTTCTATTTCAGGCGATAAATTTGATTCTTTAGGCTCAGAAATATCTTGGCTAGGGTCATGGCTGCGATCGTAATATGCTTCAAGTTGTTGGATAAGTAGCTGCATTTCTGGATTACTAGCTACTGCTCTGTCTATTTCTTTATATTGGTTTTCCCCTAAGGAGTTATCAGAAAGAGCGGTAGCAATATTGTGCGTTGCACTTATACACTCCAGTAGCCGTGAAACAGCCATTTGGTCTGTTTCTAATTTAGCGTATTGTGGCATGTGGACCATTAAGCTAGTCACATTACACTTCCGTTCGGACAAGTGCTCACTGACTAGATTCACAATGCTGGTAGGACCGGTATAATTGCTCGATCTAGATGTTATTAATTCATCTGCTAACTCATATTGGTTTTCAGTTAAACTTCCAGTGACAATGAGCTTTCTAGAATGTGGAACAGAATCATACATCCCTCCAATTCTGCAATATTCTTTTACATTAAAGTGAATGAGTAAATTCGAAATTGAATTCGCATAATCCTCACCAGCCATATGTGGCTCACGTATATGTAAAAACATCAAAGAGCGATCATTTTTAGCATCATATGCATGCCGGATTATTGTGTTGGGAATTGAAAGGGTTCTTTTGTCTCCAGACATGACTAAACGTGGGCGATATCTAGTGAAATCAAAATACTTCCCGGGTTTGGATAGCCGGGTTAACTCTTTCGCGTCAAAATGGCTTTCAAGCTTATTTAGTACTAAACTACCCACCCTTCCTACATCAATCCATGGCTTTAGCATAGCAAAGGCAACTGTGTTTTTAAGTTCAGGAACAGGTTCAGGTATTTCAAATTGTCCGATTTGCATATAGATATACTTGCAGAGAGTGTAAAAATTCGCAATATAGGTGCTTTAACTGGAACTATCGAAATGCCCCGAAATAATCTTTGATAATGCAGGTCAAATTGTAAAAGGCGCTGACGAATTCTTAATATTTCTTAAGCGCACCCGTGTAACGGATGACAGGACCAGTTTAATTCCGGTTATGTTGACGTTATCGACTCCCTCATAAGCTTTAGTGTAGCCAGAGTATCTGGAGCACAATAGTGCTCCGAATAATAAAATAGTGGCGGATATATAGACCCAAGTTAAAAGAGCCAATATCGCTCCTACAGGCCCATAAACTGCGTTGTGTATTGGGAAAGTCTGTACCCACCATACAAATATCGCGTTTTCTAACCAAAATGCGATTGCCACACCTAAAGCTGTTGGCCATACATCTTGTATTCGAACATTTGTGTTTGGGATGAAATAGTAAATCAATGTAAAAATGCAAAATGAAATCAAAGGTGACACTAAATTTGTAGCTAGATCCCACAAAATCTCATTCTGCAAAAATGAATTAGGTGCAATAAGCCCAGTGAATTCCTTCAGTAAGCTGAATATAGGTGTTATAAAAAGAAGGACGACCACTAAAGTTCCACCGCCGATTACTAAAGAAATGTCCATAAATCGCTCTCTGAGAAATGGCCTGGTTTTTCGAATCCCCCAGGCATTATTTATCCCTTTACGTATCGCCCCGAACGCAGCTGTACTGGCCCAAACCACTCCAAAAACCCCAAAGAAACCTGTGATTGCCCTGGCGTTAACAACGTCATTCAATGTCGATTCAATGAATTCTTTTGATATTGGCACAACATCTGCGATTTGTTGAACTAATTCAGATTGCTCTGTCTGAGGGCCTAAAGCAAACCCAAGAATGGATACAACACCTAAAAATAAAGGGAAAAGGCTAAACATTGTGTAAAAAGCTATAGCGCCTGCAACATAGGGGCAGTTTTTATACATAAAATCATTTACTGAATCAGTACAAAACAATACAAATCTAGAAAAATATAAAGTCATTTTAGGTAAATAGCATGGATAATTAGGCTAAAGATTTAGCTTTAAAGTGTTTGAGGTACCCATTATATCGTAAATTGAATTAACTATTAGAGCTTCAAGCGAATAAGCTTATATATTGCCCTTTGATGCTATAGTGTTAGCGAATCTTTTGTAAGTCATCGAATATGAAAACACAAATGATTGTTAAAGAGGAGGAGTGCTTGATGATTAAATCAGTTTCTTATGATCAACTGAACCCTGTTTCATTTTTAGATAGAAGTTCTTTAGTTTACCCTGAAAAAGAAGCAGTAATCTATAAGAATAATCGGTATACATATTCTGAGTTTGCTGATCGAGTAAATCGACTAGCTAATGCTTTGGACGATAGCGGGATACGTGCTGGAGACAAAGTCGGATTTCTTTGTCCAAATATTCCGGCCATGCTTGAAGGGCATTATGGACCAATGAAGCTTGGGGCTATACTTGTTGCCATTAATATAAGACTCTCATCTCATGAGATTTTATATATTTTGAACCATTCTAAAGTAAAAGTATTGGTTTTAGATTCAGAATTTTCCACAAAGATACTCGAGATAGTTGATCAACTTGAAACAGTTACGAAATTCATACAAGTTACAGACGATTTCCCTATAAATATAGAACTATCTGATACGGATTACGAAACATACTTGTCTACAGCATCAACTAAATCTAAAAACGTTCAATTGAAAGACGAGTTGGACACAATATCCATTAACTATACATCGGGTACAACTGGATTGCCGAAAGGAGTTGAATATCATGCTAGAGGGGCATACTTAGCGGGGATTGGTGAAGCTTTGGAATGTAGCATGAATTGGAAAACTCGTTACTTGTGGACTCTGCCGATGTTCCATTGTAACGGCTGGTGCTTTACTTGGGGAGTCACTGCTGTTGGAGGCACTCATGTATGTTTACGAAAATCGGACCCGAAAGAAATATTTAATTTAATTTCTAAAGAATCTATTAGTCACATGTGCGGTGCGCCCACAGTTCTAACTAGCCTATATTCATCTGCAGAATCAAAGGTAGCTAATATTGAGGGATTAAACATAATGACTGCTGGCGCCCCACCGGCCCCGCAAGTTATACGCAGTATAGAAGGAATGGGTGCTACTTTGTATCACGCATATGGTTTAACTGAAACATACGGACCACATACTATATGCGCAATTCAAGACTCATGGGTAAATTTATCAGATTCTGATCAGGCCATACTTAAATCTCGCCAGGGAGTGCCATATATAGTTGCTCAAACAGGGCTCAAAGTTGTTGATAAGAGAATGAATGATATTCCCCGCGACGGAATTACAGTCGGTGAAGTTGTAATGAGAGGAAACAACGTTATGACTGGATATCATGAAAACACTGAAGCAACCAAACAGGCCTTTAAGGGCGATTGGTTTCATTCGGGTGATCTTGCAGTGTGGCACGAAGATGGATATATAGAATTACAAGATCGAGCAAAAGATGTAATTATTTCCGGCGGAGAAAATATATCAAGCCAGCAAGTTGAAAAAGTAATTATGGAGCACCCAGGAGTACTAGAAGTGTCAGTCATAGGTGTTCCAGATGAGAAATGGGGGGAAGTGCCGAAAGCGTTTGTAGTTACAAGAGAGGGGCAGCAGATAAAGAGCGATGATATTATACAATTCTGCAGAGACAGGATTGCTCATTTTAAAGCTCCGAAGTATGTGGATTTTGGTTCATTGCCAAAAACAGCAACTGGCAAAATACAAAAGTACATTTTGCGTGAAGCTGAATGGAAAAATAAAGAAAAAAGAATCAATTAATTAAGATCATGGTTAAGTCAATAACAAACAAGGGAATCTTATCTGAACGTGATGGATTTGTTTTTATTATCACTTTAAAACAGCCTGAAAAAAGAAATGTATTATCTTTAGAAAAGCTACTAATTTTGAGTGATGAAATAGAGAAATTTTCCAAAGACTCAACCTTAAGAGTGTTAGTGATTCAAGCAGAAGGACCTGTTTTTAGCGCAGGGCATGATCTTCATGAGATTAATGATGGCGCCTCTGAAGACCACTTAAAATTATTTGATCAATGTGTCAAGACTATGGAGCAAATACGCTCTACACCTAAGCCTGTTATTGCCTCTGTCGACGGTCTGGCAACCGCAGCAGGATGTCAATTGGTAGCAACTTGTGATATAGCTGTTGCGTCTTCCAATTCTCAATTTGCGACACCAGGGGTAAATATTGGATTATTTTGCACTATGCCCGGTGTTGCGCTATCAAGGGCAATACCTAAGAAAAAGGCACTAGACATGATGTTAACTGGTGATCCAATCAGTGCCGAAGAAGCTAAATCTCTTGGATTAATAAGCAGAATTGTACCAAAAACCGACCTGAAAGCAGAGACGAATTTTTTGGCACATCAAATAGCTAAAAGTAGTCCCTCGGTAATATCGATGGGCAAGGAGGCGTTCTATAAGCAGATCGAGTTGGATATTGAAAAAGCTTATGACTTTGCAAAACATGAGATGGTTAAACATTTGAAACACCCGGATGCCAAAGAAGGCATATCAGCATTCATAAATAAACGCCGGCCAAACTGGACTAATTAAGTTCAAGGTTTATGTTTCAAAAACTGGATTATCTGAAAAAACCTTTTATTCTATCAATTATAGATTTCCCACCAGCACCCCCTGAAAGGCTAGCATTCCAAGCAATTTCAGCTGACTTGGATCTTTTTAAATCTCCGACTCTCTTTTTCATTAGACTTAATATTTGTTTGTCCTCTCCTCCGTCTAACCAGAATCCATGTTGATCAGGACAATAGTCAATAGGAAGGTTGTAAGCGCGGTAGTTAAATGTGGCCATCTGTTCGTTACATTTTAGGCAGTTTATGTCACTTTCCCTGATGGCGTACATTCGGGTACCTTTTTTTAATTCAGCCACAAAAACAGTATTTTCCAATAGGTCTAGTTCATGCTGGTCCAACCATTTACCCTTACAAGAGGGGCATTCATCAATTTCAATCTCGCGTTCTATTTTTGCTTTAAGAGCAGTTTTATCTCTAGGACAATCCATATTTACCTCTTATTATGTTATTCATTAAAACCTTGTTTAAGCCCCAAGTTCATTGATTATCTTGCCTATCTTCTCATCCTGATTTTTCGAAGAATTGGACTCGGAGAAAAACTTTAAGTCTGCCAGAGCCTGTGCACGATTTCCAAGTTGATAATGTATCAACCCACGATCCCTTCTTTCTTCTATAACGCTTGGATTTATGGCAACTAACATATCCAAAACTTTGACTGTTTGCGACAAATCATTAATTTTAAGATGAGCGGCTTTTAAATTGCGCAACATTCTTATTATAAATTCTCTATTTGTAACAGGTTCCAGGAACCGTTCACTCCATTTTATTTTATTAGCAGTTATTCTTTTAAATAAGTCAATAGCCTCATCTTTCGATATTATGGCTCCGTTATGAAATGGGTCTATGAAGTGATTCGTTATACCGAGATGACCCACTAAAAAATGTCCAGGCATTCCTATTCCAACCAACGGTATACCTGCTCGTCTACCAACCTCGACATATATTAATGCCAGTGTGATAGGTATTCCAATACGCCTATCTATAACGTCATTTATATAGCTGTTTCTAGGGTCGTAGTAATTCTCGTGGTTACCTTTGTATTGGAGCTCTTCGTAGAGCCAACCACTAAGTGAATTCATCGTATGTAACGGTGAGTCATCTTTACTTTCTTGGATTCTATCTGCGAGCACCGAAGCCATTGAGTCTAAAGCTTCTAACTCAGATTCTCCTTCTAGTTCAGAATAATTAGATTGCGATATTAAAATAGACGCGACTGCAAGATCAATTTGATCATCCGCTAGATGGCTTAAACGGTCAAAATCTGATGTCCACTCCGGCTCTATTGTCACCATGCCCTTATTTAGTCCTTATCACTTATGCAATCTAAAAAACCTTCTCTAAATGTTGGGAAAATATACTGATTATCAAGCAGGCCCATAGCATATTTACTGGTTATTTTTCGCCCTATAACCTGGTTTTGATTTATGGTTATAGGCATCGGCGTTCCTGTAACTTTTTGTATGTATGTAAAAGTTTCTTGATTGCTAGAAGGCAACTTATCTACACCGTTTACAATATTTGTACTTATAGTTGAGTTGATTTTTCCAAATGATAAAATAATTCTACAAAGATCCATAACATGAATTCTTGAGACCATTTTATTATCAGCCTTTAATCGGCTAAAGTCACCATTAATAAATCTGTTAATTAATGAGCGGTTGGGTCCATATATTCCGCCAGCACGTATAATTCGAGTATTATCGTACAGATCGAGCAAATAGTTTTCTAATTTAAGCCGGTTCCATCCCCTTTTTGTGTCAGGGTCAGCGGGCGTATCTTCATCAATAATGGGCAATCTACCTTGGTCGTTGGAACTGAAATTTGAAGGATATATAGAAGTTGATGAGATATGAAGGTAGATAGTCTTTGGGTTCGACGACATAAGTGAATTTATGATGCCTTCATATGGAAGTAAGAATTTTCCAGCTTCATCAAATATAGGAGGAATGGTGTCGAGGATTAACTCTGTATTGTCTATTTCATTTGTATAAATTGAATTTATAGCATCAAACCCCCGATCTTTAACTAATGATGGCTGACGAGTTAAGAATTTAATTGTATTATCATTAGCAAAATTAGACGCTAAATAGGTACCAGTAAAACTAGCCCCAAGACAAAGTATTTTCACAATTGATTTATCCGTGACGAAATAATAATTTAATCAATAAATTATTATATATAGATATATGTTAATTAATTGAAACTAGGTCAAATTTTACTACGTAGATTTATCATTATGAAACTTTTGAAGTTGACATGATACTCACACAAAGTTAATCTGCTTGCCGTTAAGAGTTCATAGAGGAGCAAATATTTATGACAGCTTACGATCGATATAAATCACAACTTATACAAGAATTAGAAGAAATAAAAAAGTCGGGCTTATATAAAAGTGAAAAAACTATTATTAGTTCCCAGAATTCGGATATATCCACGAATACAGGAGAGATGATTAATTTTTGCGCTAACAATTATTTAGGATTAGCAAATTCTCAGGAAATTATGGATAGTGCAACGAGCGCAGTTAAGACACATGGTTTTGGAGTAGCATCAGTACGTTTTATATGCGGCACGCAAGATATCCATTTACAACTTGAAAATAAAATCAGCGAATTTATGAATACAGAAGACACAATATTGTATACATCTTGCTTCGACGCTAACACCGGCCTGTTTGAAACTCTGCTTGGGCCAGATGATGCAATCATATCTGATGCGTTAAATCACGCATCAATAATAGATGGAATAAGATTGTGTAAGGCAAACAGAAAAGTTTACAAACATGCTGACTTATATGATTTAGAATTACGATTAAAAGAAACAGTCAACTCAAGATTCAGGATGATTGCAACTGACGGGGTTTTCTCTATGCAAGGTGACATTGCTCCGTTGGAAGGCATATGTAATTTGGCTGAAAAATATGACGCACTAGTTATGGTCGATGATTCACATGCTACAGGGTTTTTTGGACCTAACGGAAGGGGAACAGCAGACGAACTAAATGTACAAGATAGAGTTGATATAACTACCAGCACATTAGGCAAAGCTTTAGGAGGGGCATCTGGAGGATTTACCACCGGTAAAAAGGAAGTCATAGAATTCCTGAGACAAAGATCTCGCCCTTATTTATTTTCAAATTCTTTAGCTCCCGCTGTAGTGATGGGTTCTATGAAAGCATTTGAGTTAATAGACAAGAAACCTGAACTAAGGGAAAAATTAAAAGAAAACACCAAATATTTTAGAATAAAAATGACAGATTTAGGATTTGATATTATCCCAGGAAATCACCCTATAATCCCAGTGATGATTGGAGACGAAATCAAGAATGTCGAGTTGGCGAAAGCCGTTAATGATCAGGGAATATTTTGTGTGGGCTTTTCATTTCCTGTTGTTCCAAAAGGTCAAGCCAGGATACGACTTCAAATGTCAGCAGCACATAATAGAACACAATTAGATAAGGCAATATCTGCATTTGAAAAGGCGGGCAGGAAACTAAAAATAATATAGTTAGTAAAGTATAAGAAACCAGTAGGAAAAATAGAAATGGAAAATTTTAACGACGAATTCGCTAATAAAGTCGCAATTGTGACTGGAGCTGGTCAAGGAATGGGTAAAGCTGTAGCAAAGCGCCTTGCTCAGGCCGGCTCGAAAATTGTAGTTTTTGATATAAATCGAGAGCATGCTGATGCTGCAGTAAACTCATTGAATGAATTCAACTGTGAAAGTCTGGTCGTGACTGGGGATGTTACACAAAAACAAGATGTGGAAAAAGCTGTGAAAGCTACATTGGATAAGTTTGGTCAAGTCGACATCCTTATCAATAATGCCGGTGTATTGAGGCCAACCGCTGTAATTGATATCGACGAAAAAGAATGGGATTGGGTTGTTGCCGTTAATTTAAAAGGAACATTTTTATTTTCACAGGCTGTTTTAAAGGTAATGCGAAAAAATAATTGGGGCAGAATAGTTAACTTTTCATCTACAGCTGGTAAAAACATATCTACAGTTGGTGGCGCTCATTATACTTCTGCAAAGGCTGCGATATTGGGATTCACTCGTCATCTAGCGAAAGAGGAAGCAAGGTATGGAATTACAGTCAACTCTGTGTGCCCTGGTCTAATCGACACCGAGATGGTTAGAAATACAATTGATCCCGTAAAAACGAAACAATATGCTGATTCTTTCCCTATAAACAGGTTGGGAGAACCGGAAGAAGTAGCCGAACTTGTGGCTTTCCTGTGCTCTAATCGTGCGTCTTATATTACTGGCGCGTCGCTTGATATAAATGGTGGAGATTTAATGATCTAATGTTTAAGCTGATCTCATCTTCATTGGTTGCTGTTGCCATCTTGGTAATTTTAACCATTGTAGATGAAACGGTTCGTATCGAATCGGAAACAAATCCATTAGATGCACTAGTCATAGACTTTTATCCTTTACCAGAGGGACAGTTACCTTTAAAAAAGATTATGAAACATCGTATCAAGGTGACGAATTCAGGTACTAAAGCACTATACATTGAATTTAGTACGGAGGTAATTGCCCCATACCCTATGGTGATTGAGACGGTTACGCCTGAGCCTAGCTTTCTTTGGCTTGACCCCGGCCAGAGTGAATATATCTACACAAAAATGGACGAAAAATGGGGTGAAATCCCAGCATTTTTACCATGGGAAACTAATGAGATTGGAAGCTATGAACGAACCTATCGTTGGAAATTTACTGATAAAGATACAAATTCATCAAAGACATGGGATATTACCATCCCTTACACAATAGTTGAGACGAAACGTTTTGTTATGGAGCAGCCTGGAGATAGGTATATCAGTAAAGATACGCCTCTTCGCGGGGAAGGTGTCAATGGTCCGCTTTCGTTTAGCGGGATAGTTATAAATGAGCTCGGGGAACCTCTGTCTGGAATGGAAGTAATTCTTTCGAACGGAAATTGGAAGACCACAATCTCCGAAACCACGGCTAGTGGTAGCTTTAAGTTTCAAAATCTTCCTGTTAGAGATGATTGGGTAATTTTGGCGCAGAGATCGTCACTTACCCATCTGTCATTACAAAGGGATACTGCATCATGGGAGGACACCAGGCAACCAAGAGGATTGAGCTTTGTTAGCGAAGAAACTAACCAAATACACTTAACCCTTGAATATCCCGAAGCTAAAGGTGAGTATAGTCTTTCAAAATACAATAAGCCGGACGTAGGCTACTGGCGGGGCGATGTTGACGAATCGGGTACCAAAGTTTTGTTAATTAATGGAATGGAGAATTGGAGCTCTGAATATCCGCAGCAAGAAACGAAATCTTTAGTTTCGCTATATACGATTGAAGGTGACCTGCTTTGGTCTTACAAAATGGGATGGGAAGGTTGGGGGGTGTCGTTATCTAGCGATGCCAATTATGCTGCTTTTACAACCTCGAATTGTAGCGGTAAAAAAAACAGGATTGTTCCCGATGGGGTGTGCGGGAAATTTGGAGTTTTGGATGCCACTGATGGAAGTGAAATTTGGACTAAAGCCGCTGAAGAAGTCACTGAAACAACTCATCCTAAATTGGGGAGCAAGGAAGTTGAGATATCGAACACAAATAAGTACTTGGCTGTCGGGGGAACTGAAGGCACCTTCTTGCTCTATGATTTAATGACAGGTCAGTTGATTTGGACTAATTTCATCAGGGGACAAGTACGAGGAATATTATTTGATGAAACGGATAAATATATTTATGCTGGCGCCGGTGATGGGTACACATACAAATTGTCCGCTTCAGATGGTTCGGTAATTTGGAAGACTTATAACGGCAGCTGGCCATATCTAGGGGCCTTCAAATTTTCAAAGCAAAAAGATCTCCTTGGTGTTGGAGGTAAATACGGAGATTTGGCTATTATTGATACTGATACGGGTGACCTAGTTTGGTACAAGGATATGGATGACATAGTTAGCTGGCTCGACTTCTCACCAGATGGCAAATTTCTAGTTGCTGGCGGCGGCGGCCAGTATGCTCTAACTCTTTTCAATGCCCTTACAGGAGAGAAAATATGGCATGTGCCTTTTTTCTCTCATTCTGGAATGTTTACCAAAGATGGGAAGTATATTTTGGCCGGTGAAACTTTATTAGATTTGTCCGGCAGAGAGATCGGAAAGTTTTCTCTGTCAACAACAGGTTGTAGGCCTGGCTGTGATGGGTTGTTCACCTATATATCCGATGACATGACTAGGGTTATAGTCACTCGGAGAGATATGGATCCGGGAGGAATCGGAGTATATTTTTGGGAAGGACAGCTTACTTCATATAGTCCCGGAATAGTGGAATCGTCTGATGGATTGATGGGATCTGATTTCGACATGCCAAAACCGGAATTTGACCCCGAGTTAGGCGAGCCGAAGTTTGATGGACCTGACCGGAAATTTGGTGAACATGAGTTAGGAGACCCAGAGTTTGATGAGCTAAAACCAGATTGGGATGAAGCCGAACCTTTTAGCCAAAATAACAGCGGTTCATCTTTTGCCACAGATGATCCAAAGATTTTAGAATGTTTAGAAACAACACTTGGCTCAAAGCGGTTTAAAGATCTTTCTGTCGGAGGCGGTGCCCCTCCAAACCAAAGAGAAAGAGAGGCAATGGGTTTTTGCTATCAATCGGAGAAAGACGTGTCAACGTCAGAGCCTAGGATCAAGCCACGACCAACGCCAACTTTAATTGAGGAAGTAAAACTCGAGCGCACCATAGTTGCTACAGCAACATTAGCGCCACTGCCAACACCTACAGAGCCAGTTGTATTGCCAAATCCGACGGCAGTTTCCGGTGAGCCATCACCCGAATTAAGTGGAGGAGGCTGTAATGCCCCCAATAATCCATCTGGACAAATAAATGCAGCATGGATTTTATTAGGACTGGCTATGCCAGGGCTGGCAATCCACAGTCGACTTCGTAAGAGTAAAAAAATTGACCACATTAAACCCGCTGATAAGTCAACAAATAATAATGGAGATGAATTGAATTAATGACAGGCAAACTGGAATACGCCTTTACCGTGAGAACAATCGAATTAGAAGGGAGCTTGGCTGATTCGCCTGAAAGTGAAATTACCCTGAAGCTCGGGTCAGAACTTGCACAATTAGCGGAGACACTAAGTAATGGCTTAGAGGACATGCACGGAGGTAATTGGAAAGTGGTGTCTCATGACACCCTAAAACTGGATGAAAAGCTTGTTATATCAGTTTTAGTCAGCAGGCCTGTTAGTTCTAATAAGGCCTAGTTAAACTTGAATCGCGCTAATTGGTACAAAGAACATCCGGTAGCTTGTACTTGTTTTTCTTGCACAGAGAAGAAGTTGATTAAAAGCCAATACGGTAAAGTGGGCCGTAATGAAAAATGCCCTTGTGGTAGCGAAAAAAAGTACAAGAAATGTCATGGAGCTTAATAAAAACGTTCTTTATATAAAATAAATATACTAACATTAGTACCTAAGAGGTAATTATGGACGGCTTAACAATTGCCATCATTTTGCTATTGTTGCTTTTTATAGCATTATGGCTTTTTATCCCGTTTATTGTTATTCGAATACTAACTAAAATTTTCAATAAAATGGAACGTGGCGAGTAAGGTGAGTACGTTGAGAAAAGAGTTGGATATATGTAACTTTGATGAGTCATGTAGGCAATCGAGTTAAATCTCTTATTGACCTCGACATTCTTGCAAACCTAGAAAGGGGTAACTATTAAAAATCTCAAATCATAATAACGTTAAAGCTTTAATGTTCGATGTTTTCGGCACTGTAGTTGACTGGAGAACTAGCATCATTCAGGAATGTGAAGATTTTGGTAAACACAGGAACCTAGATATTGACTGGAGTAAATTTGTGGATGAGTGGCGAGCCGGTTACAGGCCAGCTATAGACGCCATTCGATTGGAAGGAGCTCGATGGAGAGTTTTAGATGATGTGCATAGGGAAATTTTACTTGAACTCTTAAATCGATATTCAATCTTATTATCTGATAGTGAGATCGAACATTTAAATAAATCCTGGCATCGCCTTCACCCATGGAAAGATTCAGTTAATGGTTTAATTGAATTAAACAAAATGTTTATAACTGCGACGCTCTCTAATGGAAACATGAGTTTATTAACAAATATGGCGAAATTTGCAAGATTGCCATGGACATGTATTCTCTCAGCTGAATTGTTTAAACATTACAAGCCGGACCCTGAAACTTATACTGAAGCAGCTTCAGTATTAGGTTTAAACATAGATGAAGTGATGATGGTGGCGTCTCATAAAATGGACATATTGGCTGCTAAAGAATGTGGATTAGTGACTGCCTATATTAATAGACCTTATGAATTTGGCGATTATTTTACTGAATTTGACCAAATTGAAGAAAGCATTGATTATTGGGCACCAGACATTGAATCGCTAGCAGAACAATTGAGGAACAAGTGATAAAAAGTTGTTGTCATTGTGGAAATTTGTAACATTTTTGTATTTAAGTGGATGATAAACGAAAGTTATTATATGAGAGATGAAAAGGAGAATTAAATGGCTAAGGGTCAAAATGCTAAAAAAGAAGAAAGAAAACCAAAAAAGCGTAAGGAAAAAAAACCTTATGGAGGGAAGAATTTAGATTTAAAAAAAAGTTAAAGGCCTTAGATTAGTTTTAAATCAGACATGTTGGTGGTTACCTGATTTATTAAGAAGCAATCGTGGTTACTGTTTAAAAAAACTACTGTTAAATTAAGCTAACCCTTGATTGAAACCCAAGTATGAACCGCAACTTTGCTGTTGTTACTACTCGGTGTTATAGTCTTTGAAAACTAACATTAGGAAATGCACTATGAATGCCAATCAGATTAGACAATTATATCCAATAACAAAAGACAGAGCATACCTTTTCAGTGGCGGATTGGCTCCGGTATCCGTTCGCCATGAAAAAGCCATAAAGAAACACATGGATTGGCTCACGCAAGACCCAGACGACTTGTATGTCAATGGCTTAGATAATGATGCTTCTGACTGTAGGCGCATGTTCGCACAATTAACGGGATGTAATGAAGACGAGGTAGCGATCGTTGAAAGCACTTCGGCTGGATGTAACATAGCTTTTGACTTAATTGAGCCTGTTGCCGGAGGGAATGTTGTTTTTGATGACTTCTCCTATCCCTCTAGTGTTTTTCCATGGCATTTATCGCCTCATGAAGATTTAACTAAAAGATTTGTACATGCCCGAGAAGATGGAATAATTCATTTAGAGGATTTTGAGCAAAGTATTGATGAGAAAACTGTAGCTGTATGCATATCACATGTGACTCCAATTGAAGGGTTTAAACAAAACATCAAAGAAGTAACAAGAATAGCACATGCAAAAGGAGCGATTGTGATTGTAGATGGGGCTCAGTCGGCCGGTGCCATGAAGATAGATTTACATGACACAGACGTGGATTTTTTCTCTACTACTGCTATGAAATGGCTACTTGGAGCCGCGGGAGTAGCATTTTTATATGTTGCGAAACGCCATCATGGTAAAAACCCTACGAGAGCTGGGTATGCAAGTACACAAGGTTTTGACATACACGATTTCAGGTTGAAAGATAATGCCCAAAGGTTTGAATTAGGCATGCCTAATTTATTGGGATTAGCTTTTACTAAGCCCGGCTTAGAAATTCTTTTAGAGATTGATATGAAGATGGTTGAAGAACATAATTTAGATTTAAGTGGTTACGCTATTGCTGGTATGAAAGAACGTGGAATTCAAGTAACTACACATGATGACCCAAAGTATAGATTAGGAGTTATTTCTGCACGCCATCAAGAAGCAGAGGGGCTTTGGAAATATTTACATGACAACAAGGTTGATACCTATTATTTCGGCGATATATTTAGAGTAGATCCACATATTTTTAATGATCGACATGACATAGATATGCTGTTAAAAGGGATAGATGATTTCGGTAAATAATATTAATCACATAAAAATGTTTGGTTGCAGTAACGAGATCATCGGTATTACTAATTTCGAAAAAAACGACCATTCTGTTGGTAATGGTGGCAGCCATTTGACTAGAGCCACTTACATCTTGTTTTTTTAATTCGTATATATATCCGGTAACCTGCTTTGCTGATGGAAGATAGTTTTTATAGATATTGAAGCTATGAGCTAACAATTTGGCACGTAAAATAATAAAATAACACTATGTCAAATGTCATGACGGTAACAGGGCCTATCGACGCAAACCTTCTTGGTTTTACCTTAATGCACGAGCATCTTTTCCTTGATCTTTTGAAAGATAGCTGGTCGGTAAATAATCTTTTATATGAGCCAGAACTAACGTATGTCGAAGTTAAAAGGTTTAAAGAAGCTGGTGGAATTTCAATAGTAGACCAAACTAATCGTGGTTTAGGACAAAAACCTGTTGAAGTTAAAAAACTGGCTGAAAGAACTGGCCTTAACATAATACTGGGCTGTGGCTGGTATCGTGAGCCGTACTACGAAGAGTATTTAAATCGCTGGTATGTTGAACAGATTGAAGGGCAAATGGTTGCTGACATCACTGAAGGAATAGATGGTTCAGGCGTGAAGGCAGGAATAATTGGTGAATTGGGAGCTCATGAAAAATGGGTGTCTCCAGTAGAAGAAAGAGTTTTGAGAGCAGGCGCGAGAGCACACCATAAGACCGGATTGACAATTGCCACGCATGGAACAAATAGCCCGGTAGCCTTAGATCAACTTGATATTTTGAAAGAAGAAAAAGTCGACTTTAATCGAGTGGTAATTGGACATTGTGGCAGTTGGCCATATCCTGAGTTTCATGAAGAGATAGTTAAAAGAGGGGCATGGCTTTCATTTGACAATTTGTCTGATACCAATCCATATGAACTAAAAAAATGTTTACGATTAATTGATCATGCAGTAAAAGCTGGAAATTTAGATCGAATTTTATTTTCACACGATGTGTGTTATCGAACTCATTATGTGTCTTACGGAGGGTGTGGATACGATTTTATTTCAACTCGCCTATTAGATCATTTGGCGGGTATTGGATTCACGGATGAAATGTTTTACCAAGTTATGGTTGATAATCCAAGAAGAGCTCTTACAGGTGACGTATCTTAAGTACTATCGATACAGTAACAGGTCCCATTTATGTAAAAGATATAGGTGTCACCCTCCCGCATGAACATGTCTTTATAAATCATAAAAAAGACAATTGGATGGGATCGAATATTTTGGATGACCCTATTTTGGCTGAAGAGGAATTAATTAAATTTAAGAACTTGGGGGGCAAAACTTTAGTGGATCAAACTTCAAGGGGGGTTAGCAGAAATGTCAATTCCTTGAAAAAACTATCCGAGCGAACAGGAATAAATATCATAACTGGAACAGGATGGTTTAAAGAAGCCTACTATGATTTGGATTTTGAAAAAACTAGGGTTGACGAGTTAAGTGCCATAATGATTGCCGACTTGACTGAAGGAATTGATGACTCAGGTATTAAAGCAGGCATTATTGGTGAAATAAACGTTAACGCTAGATGGATAACCCCATCCGAAGAAAGAATGCACAGAGCGGCTGCGAGGGCCCAGGCTAAAACTGGCAGAGTTTTGGCTATTGCAGGAACTCATATATCAACGGCGCATGATCAGTTGGATATATTAGAAGATGAAGGGACTGATCTGAGAAAGGTTATTGTTAATCATATTAATGGTAGCCTCGATGATGAGTTTTACTTTAGGATAGCTTCGCGAGGCACGTTTATTTGCTTCAACACCTTTCCAATTAAGTCCAAAGATCTAATGCTAAGACATGTAACGATGTGTATGAAAATGGTTAAAAAAGGCTTAATTGACCAAATTTTAATTTCCAATGGTGTCTCGGTAAAAAACCATTTGACTGCTTATGGAGGGGGAGGTTATTGGTATGCCATTTCAAGTTTACGCGACCAACTAATAGAGCAGGGAATGAGCCTGGATGATTGGAATAAAATCATCCAGTTAAACCCAGAGAGGTGCTTTACCATTGAATAGGAGCTTACAGCAAACATCAGTTATGACAGTAACTGGTCCGATAGCCCCTGAACAAATTGGATTCACCTTGATGCATGAACACATTTTTTTATCTATTTTGGCTGACTACCTCGACACTAATAGAGTTCTTGATGACCCGGAATCGGCTTATGTTGAATTGATGCGTTATCGAAATGCTGGTGGAGCTACTTTGGTAGATCAAACCAATCGTGGCTTAGAGCAGCAGCCAAGCTCGGTACGTGAAATCGCAAAAAAGACAGGACTTAATATCGTATTAGGATGCGGGTGGTATAGAGAACCGTTCTATGACGAGGCCTTATATCGTACTAAGACTAACGAGATAGCAGATGTAATGATTAAAGACTTAAATCAAGGAATAGATGATACAGGAGTTAGAGCAGGCATTATTGGAGAATTGGGAGCACATGAAACTTGGGTGTCACCAGTGGAAGAACGTGTATTGAGAGCTGGTGCTAGGGCACACCTTGAGACTGGGGTAACAATAGCAACTCATGGATTGTTTGCTCCTATTGGGCTTAAACAGTTAGATATTTTATCTGAAGAAGGCGTTAATCCACAGAGAGTTATTGTAGGACATGCTCATGATTACCCTTACCATGAATATCATATAGAAATAGCGAAAAGAGGGGCATTCATATCATTTGATGGCATGCAGGATGAAAACCAGTTTCTATTACAAAGAGACCTCTTGAATATTAAAAAAATTGTTGAGGCTGGGTTTATTCACAAGTTATTGCTTTCACATGATGTATGCGTCAATTCTCACTATGTAATGAACGCTGGATTTGGGTATAATTTTATTTCAACTAGGCTGTTTCCATATCTAAACGGAATTGGTTTAACAAAAGATCAGTTCCATCAAATAATGGTGGAAAATCCTCGTAATGCCCTTACTGGAGTATGTTGATTTGAAATTTATGGAGTTATTTCGGTTCACTTTAATTATCCAATGTTTTTGCTTGTTTGCATTTATTTTGGGGTGTTCTGTTAAGCCTCAGGATTATATAGAAACATCAGACCCTTTGGCGATGAACTTCATTGTCGTGCCAGGGAAAACCCCATTACCGACTCCGACTCCTACCCCAGATCCAGGCATGGAAGCTGAGAAAGAGCTTGGCATTAACCTCGAACCTGGATGGGAGTTAATGGGAGAGCTCGAATTCGGTAGATGGGGGCATACATCAACTCTTCTCCAAAACGATGCCATATTGGTAGTAGGAGGAAGGAAAAGACTTAGTTTTAGAAGAGCTTCAGTAGGTTTCGGTGAAATTCTTCCATTGGGAAGCACTGAATGGGTAAAAACAAGTCGATTTAATTGGGAAAGAACATATCATACTGCCTCCCTACTGCCTAATGGCACGGTTTTAGTAGCTGGAGGGACAGGCAGAGTTGTTTTAAAAGAAGGGGAAGACGAATCAAGTTGGAGAGGTAATCAAGATTTAAACAGTGCTGAGATATATGATCCAAAAACCGATGAATGGGAAAATGCGCCTGATATGACCTATAAAAAACAACTAGCACAGGCAATAACCCTAGAAGATGGTCGAGTGATGATTATTGGAGGCAGGTCTGGCGTTTTAACACTAAGTTCGATTGAAGTTTATGATTCAGAAGCTAATAGTTGGTCAGAAGCGGAACCTATGATGCAGTCAAGAATGTCTCACTCGGCCGTCAAGCTTATTGACAACAGAATATTAGTTACAGGTGGAATGGAATCTGTAGGTATGGGAGACACTTTATCATCAGCAGAAATTTATGATCCCTTGCAAAACTCATGGTCCAAAGTTGCTGAACTAACTCGTGCCCGTTTAGGCCATAGATCAACATTGCTACCAGATGGCAGGGTATTGGTTACTGGAGGAACAACGGTTGTAGAAGGCGATTTGTTAGGCCCTGAAACTACGGCCGAAATTTATGACCCGATTCTTAATAAATGGAGTTTAATAGCAACTGATCTGTTGGCCAGAAAAGACCATTCAGCTTTACTTATACCTGGAGGCAAAGTTATTTTGATAGGGGGCGGAGACCTAATAGGAGCCGGTGTGTTGGCTATAGAATCCTATGATATTGAAAATAACGAGTGGTCAGTAATTAGCAATTTGCCAGAAGGACGTAATTTGTTAACAGCAACACCTTTACGGGACGGGTCGATCATGATTATTGGTGGAGGTACCGTAAAGGGGTACATTGCTGATTTTCCGGATCATACGCTGAGGTATAGGGTAATCGATTAATAAATTGCCTTAGGAACAGTTGCTCAAGGAGTAATTTTTCTCAATTACTGTGCCATCGACATTTATCTGATACATTTTGATTTCATGCGCATCGATGTTTTCTAGTGAAACTAACACATAATAAGGGTCAGTCCAGCCACTTTCAATTGCTAGGCGAACATCGGTGTCTGATGGATATGCGGCAGAATGAGTGTGTGAATGATAGAAGGCCACAATACCTAAATCAAGCCGCTCCGCCTTTTTGTCTGCATCTAAAAATTCTAGCGGATCCATCTGGTATCTGTATGGACTTTTAGCAGTGTTTGTAATTCTTACAATGGATGTTGCGATATCTCCTCCGCCATTCTGGGCAACAAATTCCAGCGAATCAAGTACAGTCATAATTTTTCTGGTTTCGAGCGCACCGGTTTCCAGGGGCACATTTGTTAAAGTTGTAATAATTTTCTTTATATTTGCGTGGGTAAGGTTTAAATCATTAATTAAATGAGAGTCAAATAAGATTACCCCCCTCTCTATTGAGAATTCATTTGCACAGATATCTTTAAATTGGTGCAATAATGTTTTGCCTAAAACTACACCACACGCCTCATTTGGATTTTCAGCAAGGCAATGACCGGTCATTTCTTTGATTGATTGTGTAGAAAATAAAAACACGAATATTCCAGATACTATGGTAATAAATTATTTGGGAGCTAGTTTAGATCACTGATGGGTTAACGATCCTTCGTTGAAAGCCTTAGTGGCCGCTAGGATCATTGAAATAGCTGGATCTAGTTTGATTAAAGTGGTATTAATCGATAAATGAAACTGCTTTGGATCTTCTGGCCCATCATAATTGAAGAACCTTTTATAAAATTCTGATCGAGCAGCGTCTTTTTCATTAACAATAACTTCAGCTTTCGCTTTGCTAATATTGTCTCTTTGATAAATCCGTTTTATCCGGTCTTCTGTTGAAGATGTTAATCCGATCTTCAGCACGCTTTCGTCATGTTCTAGAATAGCTGCCGCACCTCTTCCAACTATCACTGCATTATCATTGCTAGCTATGTCTGAGATTACTAAGCGAAGACCTTCAATGTAATCTTTATCTTCCAGGTGCGAGCCTTTCAGTATTGTGGCTTTAGGCAAGTCAGCATGTTCACTAATAAGAAATGCAGCGGCGCCTGGGCCGAAGTGAGGATCACCGCCAACTCCACTCATCGCTGAACGTTCTAGTATTCTCTGGGCTAGTGAAGATAAGTTTTCAATAACGGAAACATGTTTATCTTCCTTTTCTTGCATTGCCTGAACGGTCGACCCAATTTGCTTTGCAGCTTCAGATAGAATTAAACGGTCAATATAGTCAAAACCTAGAGCTTTAGCTACTGCTTTTCCAACATGCCTTCCTCCAGATCCAGTCAATCCGCCTATTGTTATAGTTGCCATTGTATTGCTCCTCCTAAATCACTGCCTAAATCACTATTTATATTAAGGAGTACGTTGAGTTTTTATATTGAATTTTTATAGTTGTCAAATTATAAGACCTTTTCATATTTTACATAAACTATGTAGCGGTAGCGGTTTTAGTTTGCTGCGTCCATTTAAATCAATAAGCTCTATAATGACCCCTAACTCGACTACCGTGGCTCCGAAATTTTCAATTAGCTGTACGGCGGCGGCAAGTGTTCCTCCTGTAGCTATAAGGTCGTCAACTAACACGATTCTATCTGATTTAGCCACGGCATCGACGTGAATTTCTAATGAATCAGATCCGTACTCTAAGTCATATGTAATGGATTTTGTTTTAAACGGTAATTTGCCTTTTTTGCGAATAAGCAAAAGGGGTACTTCAAGCTCTTTTGCCAAAGGAGCTGCAATTAAAAATCCTCGTGATTCAACTCCAGCTATTCCTTGTATATTTTGACCCTTGTACCTTTCTGTAAACGAGTCAATAATTTCTTTAAATCCAGCTGGATTTTGCAAAACAGGAGTAATGTCCTGATAGGTTATTCCAGGCTTGGGAAAGTCTTTAATAGTTCTAATTAATTCTTGAAATCTCATGATTGCATCTAGTCAATTGTATTAGTGTTGAAGATAATATTATAATATCTGAATTTTTAGTTGGGAGATTGAAATGATAAGCATATTTGTTACTTTTAACATTAAACCTTCTTATTTGAAGCAATTCTTGATGGCGAGCTATGGTGATGCAAAAGGCTCTGTTGGTGATGAGCCTGGATGCTTCCGGTTTGATATTCTGAAGGACCAAAAGATATCGACACGTGTCCATTTCTATGAAGTGTATAAGGACCAAGCTGCTGTTGACGCTCACATAAAATATCCTCATTACTTAGAGTGGAGGGCTGAGGTTGAGAAATATTTTGAAAACGAGCCAGAAATAACTTTTATGGAAACAGCTGAATTTCCCATATACTCGTCAGTCGATTTATGGGTTCAGCAGAAAAACCATATGGTAAACGAAATCAAAGGCTAAAACTATTCCATTCTTGATCCGCCCCAAGCAGCTGATCTGGCAGCAGCAGTAGGCTCAACTATCACATCGATCACTGCAGGTTTTCCGGAGCTGAAAGCTCTTTCCAAGGCCGGTCTTATTTCATCGGGGTTCTCGACCCTTTCGCCATAACATCCAAGAACCTTGGCCATTTCATGGAAAGGAGTAAACCCAAGTTCCCGGCCAGGTTTTCGTTGATTCGGGGTGCGCGCTGTCCATCCAGCATTATTAGAAATAACGGTGACGACTGGTAAGTTAAATCTTACTAAGGTATCTAGTTCCATAGCATTCATACCCATTGAACCATCACCGTGCAGCACGAGGTTTTGTTTTTCCGGTTTAGCTAACTTAGACCCAATCCCGTATGGTAATCCAACACCCATTGTTCCTGTGACGCCAGAATTAAGCCTGTGGCCAGGAAAATACGTGTTTATCGATTGTCTTCCAAAATGCAGTATTTCATTTCCATCAACAGTGACTATCGCGTCTCGATCTAAAAATTTATTTATTTCGTTACAAAGGCGTAATGGATGTATTGGTACTTGATTTGAATTTAGCAACGACTCCATTTTGGCTGCCTTTTCTGTTTGATATTCCGAGAGATCTTGAATCCATTGAGATTCAAGCCTGCCATCGAAATCTTGACTTCGTTGATTGGCTGCATTAATTAGTTGCGTTAATGCAATTTTTGCATCAGCAACGATTCCGAGGTCACAGTCACGGTTATGCCCAAGTTCAGATTCTTCTATGTCAATTTGAATTAATTTAGCTTTATCAGAAAATCTGCTGCCATATTGCATCATCCAGTTTAATCTAGTGCCGATAACTAACACTAGGTCAGCTTCCCGCATTGCCTTGCTTCTAGCTGCAGGAAAAGATACTGGGTGATCTTCAGGAGCTAAACCCCTGGACATTGGTGAAGTGTAGAAAGGGATTTTGGTTATATCAATAAAACGTTGAAACTCACCTGAAGCGTCAGAAAAAAACACCCCTCCTCCGGCGAAAATTATAGGCTTTTTGGCTGCAGAAATTAAATTAATAGCGACTTCAATTGCTTTTGGGTCAGCGCTAGGGCGTGACTTGGTTAAAGGGCGAGGAGCTTTAATAACCTTAGATTCTTCTACTTCCTCATACAGTACATCGGCCCCACAATCAATGTAGACTGGTCCCGGACGACCGGAAGTGGCTTGGCGGAATGCTGTTGATATTATTTCCGGATACCTTTCTGCTAATGTAGGTTGATGTACGTACTTGCACAGCGGTTTAAAAATACCTACTTGGTCAACTTCTTGAAAGGCATCTCTGCCGATTTCATGTACTGGGCCGGCCCCTCCCAAGATGATCATAGGAGCACAGTCTATAGATGCTGTGTAAACTCCGGTTAGCAGGTTAAGGGTTCCTGGGCCTGATGCTGCGGTACATACTCCAGGTTTTCCAGTCAATCTGGCGTATGCGTGTGCAGCAAAAGCCGCCGCTTGCTCATGGCGAAAGTCTACCGTTTTAATGCCGAAATCTTGGCATGCCATCACGATGTCAAAATTTGGCCCTCCCATCAAATAAAAAAGAACTTCTACCCCCTCCTCCTTCAATGTCCTCGCTATTAAATAACTGCCAGTCACTTTACCCATTAAATACTCCAAATGTTAACAATTCGTCAAGATTATCATAATCTTAACTAATTCCTAAGGTTTTAGGAAAAATTATTAACAAAATGAATTAATTGTTAAGATGTGTGAAAACACAGTAATTGTTAAGTAGTCCTTGGGAGTGTTTTGCCCAAGAGCAATAAAGTTTAGTTGATTGGAGAAACTTAAAATGATTGTTAAGAATAGAATTCTCATTTTAATTATGAGCAGTTTAGTGTCGTTGATGCTTTTGTTCGTTGGATGCTCGAGTGAAAACGACGCAACAAGCTCAACTGATAGCACAACATCGCAGGAACAGGGATCAGATACAAATCCAACGGAAGAGAAATCCAAATCATTAGGCCCAGGAAAGTTTAGCGAAACTGGGAAATTGGCTTACGCAAGAGGTTGGCATGTAACCGTAAAGCTAAATGATGGCACGGTTATCGCGATGGCTGGTAAAAGCAGGGGCGGAGCTTCAGCATGGGAACCATCTGGGATAGGAGACTCTGAGATCTATGATCCAGCTACAGGCAAATGGTCTGAAGCACCATTGATGCGTGATATTAGAGAAATACCCAGCGGGAATTTACTAAACGATGGCAGGGTTATCATTATTGGAGGCGGTGCTGTTAGGCAAAAACCTCAAACTACTGTTGAAATATATGACCCTAATTCTAATAGCTGGTCGGTCGCAGCTGAAATGACTATACCAAGGTGGCGTCATAGGTCAGTCGTCCTAAATGATGGCAGGGTATTAGTTGTCGCAGGAGAGAGAGAAGATACAATTCTGATCCCTGAGGCTGAGGTTTATGACCCTGAAACAGATACCTGGTCTGACGCAGGATCAATGCAGGTTAAGCGAGCATTTCATACTGCTACATTGTTGAATGACGGCAGGGTTCTAGTTGTTGGTGGTGGTGGACGAGATTCTAAAACAAAAGTGGTTGAAATCTTTGATCCCGAGCAAAATACGTGGGCTTTAGGCGCAGAAACCAACTTGTCTCATTCAGCCCACACCGCCACATTATTAAATGACGGAAGGGTTTTGATAACAGGCGGCAAAGGAAAAGTGACGAAAGGCGAAGTGTATGACCCTGAAGCAGACACCTGGACTGATATAGGCGAAATGACTGAATGGCGTGCTGAGCACGCTGCCATTTTGCTTGCAGACGGAAGAGTGTTAGTGACAGGTGGGGTAGGTAAGGTAGATTCCACCGATATATTTGATCCTACAACTGACACTTTTAGCCCTGGACCAAAAAGCTTGGTAGCAAGATATGCTCATAGCATGACTTTATTGGATGATGGCCGAGTATTGATAGTAGGCGGTAATTCAACAGACGTAGATAGTGGTAACAGGGAAATAACTACCGAAGTTGAGATATGGACGCCATAAAAGCCTTGGTTTTATATTCATACGATTTTTGTACAAACTTGGATTAAATCCAAGCATTAAATCAGATCGTTGTTGACGAGAAGTAGGTCTGTTATACAGTGGCTTTTTCAGAACTGGGTTAAAGGTTCATTCGGTTGGATTGATATTATTTTAATTTAACTATATTATTCTTCTACTTAGTTAAAGAACTTGACAATGAAATGAGGAGGCTGGTAATTGAATTCAATTGACTATATTAGACCCACTACGGTTGATGAGGCATTAAGCCTGTTAACAAAATATAAAGATAAAGCACGATTATTGGCTGGCGGTACCGACTTAATCGTGCAGATGAGAGGCGGGCGATATCAACTAGATGCCGTAATTGATGCTAAGCATATAGAGGAACTTAATCAGCTAACTTTTAATAATCAAGATGGTTTGGTGATTGGAGCTGCCGTTCCTTGCCATAAGATTTATGGTGATGAAAAAATCGCACAAGCTTATCCTGGCATAATGGATTCCGCCACACTTATTGGCGGCATACAAATCCAAGGCAGAGCAACTCTTGGCGGTAATTTGATGAACGCCGCACCTAGCGCAGATGCAATACCGACCTTAATTGCCCACAATGCAGTTGCTAATATTGTTAGTTCAAAAGGAACTCGAGCCGTACCAGTAGAAGAGATATGTAGTGGCCCGGGCCGAACAAATTTAGCTACTGGGGAACTGCTTGTTTCTATAAGTGTTCCGGCACCTTCCAAAGGATTTGGGGGAAGGTATATACGTTTTATCCCAAGAAATGAAATGGATATTGCAGTAGCAGGTGCAGGAGTGTCTGTTCAGTTAAATAACGGTAAAGTAGAGGCTGCCAGGGTTGCATTATCTTCTGTGGCGCCAATTCCCTTATTTGTTAAAGCTGCAGGTGATTCGTTAGTAGGTAAAGCGCCTAGTGATGAAAATATTCAGATTGCTGCTGATATTGCTAAAGATGCAGCAACTCCAATTACCGATATGCGAGGAACTATAGAATTTAGAAAACATCTTTGCGAGGTGCTAACCCGTAGAGCATTACATGCCGCTGTTGAGCGTGCACGGGAGGAAAATTAAAATGCCAGCGACTAAAGTTCATGTGACAACTACCATAAATGGAGAGCCTGTTGAGTTTTTAGCAGAGCCAAGACAGAGTTTATTGGAAGTATTGAGAGATGTAGTCCATCTAACTGGATCTAAAGAGGGCTGTAATGACGGTAACTGTGGGGCATGTACGGTTAATATGGACGGTAGAATTGTAGACAGTTGCCTGGTTTTAGGCGTAGAGGCAGAAGGGGCGGACATTGAAACTGTAGAGGGTATTGCAAGCGCAGAGGGGTTACACCCACTTCAGCAAGCGTTTTTAGAGCATGCAGCCCTTCAGTGCGGAATTTGCACCCCTGGATTTTTAGTATCTTCAAAGGCATTGTTAGAAAAAGAACCTAACCCGTCTGAAGAAAGAGTAAGAATGTGGTTAGCTGGAAATCTTTGCCGATGTACAGGTTATGACAAAATCGTGAAAGCTGTTTTGGCAGTAGCTAAGGAAATGGCAAACTAAGTTTATAGAATTAATTTGAGGATGAAATGACTACTACATACGAACCAAATAAAGTTTTATCTAATAAAGAGTACAAGGTTGTTGGCACGAGACCGATAAGACCTGATGGCGCTGACAAAGTGACTGGACGTGCTCAATATGGTGCAGATTTACAGTTAACAGGACTGCTGTATGCGAAAACGCTACGTAGTCCACACGCGCACGCTAATATTAAGTCAATTGATTTTACTAAGGCTTTAGCGCTTGAGGGGGTCAAGGCTGCTGTAAGTGCAAAAGACTTCCCTGAAACTAAAGATACTGCAAATTATGGCCTGGGTGACTCGCCGATGAACTATTTTCGAGGGAATATATTAGCCGACAAAAAAGTTTTATATAAGGGCCAGGCAATTGCTGCGGTAGCAGCAACAAGCGTGCATATTGCTGAGGCAGCATTAAGTTTAATAGATGTTGAATATGAAGTTCTTGATGCTATTTTGACCGCGCCGCAAGGGATGGCTAAAGATTCACCAATATTGCATGATGACCTTTTTACTAAGGAATTTGAAAAACAGACGAACGTAAACTCTAATATTGCCGAGCATTTTCAGCATAAAATGGGAGATATTGATAAAGGTTTTAATGAGGCAGATATCGTTGTCGAGCGAACTTTTGATACATCTACTGTTCACCAAGGATATATTGAACCTCATAATGTTACTGCGTTGTGGAATGATGATGGCCGTGTACATGTGTGGACTAGCACTCAGGGAGCCTTCACTGTTAGGGCTGCAGTTGCTGAAGCCTTGGCAATTACGGTATCTAAGGTAAAAGTTACGCCTATGGAAATAGGTGGTGGTTTTGGTGGTAAGATCAACGTGTATGAGGACCCTGTGGCAGCATTATTATCGAAGAAATCTGGACATAATCCGGTTAAGATGGTTATGTCGAGAGCTGAAGTATTCGAGGGAACCGGGCCAACTCCTGGTTCGCATATGACTGTAAAAATTGGCGCAAAAAATAATGGAAAAATTGTTGCTGCGCAAGCGAACCTACAAATGGAAGCAGGGGCTTACCCTGGTTCTCCAGTAGGTGCTGCAGCAATGTGTGTGTTTACGGCCTATGACATATCGAACGTGACGATTGACGGATACGATGTTGTAGTGAATAAACCAAAAACTGCTGCTTACAGAGCTCCAGGCGCACCAAACGCTGCATTTGCAACCGAGCAAATAATAGACGAATTAGCCGAAAAACTTAAAATTGATCCATTGGAGCTTAGACTCCAGAATGCTGCAAAAGAAGGTACTCGTCGTGCGGATGGTCCAATTCACCCTAGAATTGGTTGTGTAGAAGTCTTAGAAGCCATGAAAGAACACGATCATTACCAATCTCCCCTTACTCCTGCTAAAAACGGAGGAAAGGTCGGAAGAGGGGTAGGTCTAGGATTCTGGTTTAATATTGGAATGCAATCAGCGTGTAATATATCAGTCAATAATGATGGCACGGTTAACCTCGTTGAAGGCTCTACTGACATTGGAGGCTCACGAGCTTCTATTGCAATGCATGCTGCAGAAGTATTAGGAATTTCCTATGACGATGTGAAGCCACAGGTTGCTGATACTGATTCGATAGGATATACGGCTATTACTGGTGGCAGTAGAACAACATTTGCTACAGGATGGGCCGCATATGAAGCAGCGAATGACGTAAAGTCTCAGCTAATTGACAGAGCAGCAACGATATGGGGAGTAGATGCTGATTCCGTAGAGATGAAAGAAGGTATTATACGCTCCAAGACCGATACGGAGTTGAATATGACTTTTAAGGACTTGTCTGCCCAGCTTAATGATACTGGTGGCCCGATAGTCGGACGGGGAGCTGTTGATCCTTCAGGCCCTGGCGGTTCATTCTGTGGCCAAATTTGTGACGTTGAGGTTGACCCTGAAACAGGCAAGACAGACGTTTTGAGATTTACAGTTGTTCAAGACGCTGGAAAAGCTATACATCCTAGTTATGTAGAAGGGCAAATGCAAGGAGGTAGTGTTCAGGGAATTGGATGGGCATTGAATGAAGAATACTATTATTCTGATGATGGGAGAATGAACAATCCTACATTCTTAGACTATAGAATGCCTACGAGCTTAGATCTTCCAATGATTGATACGGTTATAGTAGAAGTAGCTAATCCTGGACATCCATATGGTGTTAGGGGTGTGGGTGAGGCAAATATAGTTTCTCCTCAATCAGCTGTAGCTAATGCAATAAAATCAGCCGTTGGAACAAGAATGCAAAAAATGCCGATGAACCCGGCGGCCATCATGGAACAACTTTGGTCTAACGAATAGGAAAGTTAAGGTGTGATTAAATGGCCACTGTTTTTATACCATCTTTGATGCAAGAATTAACTGATGGACAGTCGCAGTTGGACGTCTTAGGCTCAACTGTTAGGGAAATAATAAATCAGTTAGATGAAAGTCATCCAGGTGTAAAAGATAGACTAATGGATGGGTTTAAACTTAAGGGCAACATCACCGTTGCTGTTGATGGCGAGGTTAGTCCGGTTGGGGTGTTAGCTAAAGTTCAAGAAAATAGCGAAGTGCATTTTCTACCTGCTTTAGGCGGCGGTTAAATTACCCAGATCAATGGAAGTAAGGTTTTGTAATATTAAGGAGATTGTAAAGTGACTACAACATACGAATCAAATAAAGTTTTATCCAACAAAGAATTTAAAGTTGTGGGCACGAGGCCAATAAGGCCTGATGGAGCGGATAAAGTTACTGGGAGAGCTCAATATGGAGCAGACTATAATCCAGCCGATTTACTTTACGCGAAGGTTCTGCGGAGCCCCCACGCGCATGCTAAGATAAAATCTATAGATACAGCGAGAGCAGAATCCCTAACAGGCGTACTGGCGGTAGTGACTGGTGCAGATATGATCCCATCCAAAAAAGGGGAAACTGCTGATTTTGGACTTGGCCCTCAGCCAATGAAATACCTTAGAGATAATGCGATTGCAACAGATAAAGTTTTATATCAGGGCCACGCAGTAGCAGCAGTAGCAGCTAAAGATGTTCATACTGCGGAAGAAGCTATAAGCCTTATTGAAGTTGAATATGATGTACTTGAACCTGTTTTAACTGCACCGGCGGCAATGGCGAAATCAGCTCCGATCCTTCACTCTGATTTGACAACAGATGAATTTGGAAATTCTAATGTGGCAGATCATTTTCAGCATAAAATGGGAGACCTTGATAAAGGCTTTGCCGAAGCAGATGTTGTTGTGGAAAGAGAATTTAATACAGCAACAGTCCACCAAGGATATATTGAGCCTTGTAATGTCACAGCTTTGTGGAACGATGATGGACGCATACATGTTTGGCTAAGCACTCAGGGTCCATTTCAATACAGAGATGCATTAGCGACAGCCTTAGATATTCCTCAGTCACGAGTTAAAGTTACTCCGATGGAAATAGGAGGAGGCTTCGGTGGAAAATTCCCTCTATATCATGAACTTGCTGCCGTACTGCTTTCTAAAAAAACTCGCCGCCCAGTTAAAATTGTAATGACGCGAGCTGAGGTGTTTGGAGGTACTGGCCCAACATCCGGATCAAATGTGAAGGTTAAGATGGGAGCCACAAAAGACGGACGCATAGTCGCTGCTAAAACAGAATTAAGGTTTGAAGCAGGTGCATATCCAGGATCACCGGTTGGTGCAGCAGGCATGACATCATTTGCTGCCTATGATATTCCTAATGTTGTTGTAGACGGATATGATGTGGTTGTTAACAAGCCAAAAGCAGGGGCATATAGAGCTCCAGGAGCCCCAAATGCTGCTTTTGGAATTGAACAAGTTATCGATGAGCTGAGTAAAGAAATTGGCATTGATCCTGTGGAATTTAGATTGCAGAATTGTGCCAAAGAGGGAACTCGACGTGCTGATGGACCAATACACCCGAAAGTGGGAGGCATTGAAACTTTAGAAGCACTAAGAGATCATGACCATTACCAGTCCCCTTTGACTCCAGCAAAAAATGGAGGAAAAGTAGGAAGAGGCGTGGCATTTGGCTTTTGGTTTAATGCTGGGCTGCAGTCAGTAGCAACAATTAGCGTTAATGGTGACGGAACAGTTAACTTGGTTGAAGGAAGTCCAGACATTGGAGGATCAAGAGCCTCAATTTCGATGCAAGCAGCTGAGGTTCTCGGTATCTCGGCCGGCGATGTTAAGCCTAAAGTTGCAGATACTGACAGTATTGGCTTTTCCTTTGGCACGGGTGGCAGCAGAACTACATTTGCTACAGGATGGGCTGCATATGAAGCAGCTAATGATGTGAAGTCTCAGCTAATTGACAGAGCAGCAACGATATGGGGAGTAGATCCTGATTCTGTTGAGATGGAGGATGGTCTTTTACGATCCAAAACGGACACAGAACTCAACATGACTTTTAAAGACTTATCTGCACAATTGAATGATACTGGCGGCCCTATAATTGGACGAGGGTCGGTAAATCCTGCAGGAGTTGGCGGAGCATTTGCTGCGAATATTGTTGATACAGAAATTGACCCTGAAACAGGTAAAGTAGATATCCTTAGATTCACAATGGTTCAGGATGCAGGAAAAGCTATACACCCTAGTTATGTAGAAGGGCAGATGCAAGGAGCAAGTGTTCAGGGAATTGGATGGGCTTTAAACGAAGAGTATTATTATTCAGAGAAGGGAACTATAGACAACTCTAGTTTCTTGGATTATAGAATGCCAACGAGTTTGGATCTTCCAATGATTGATACGGTTATAGTAGAAGTAGCCAATCCTGGACACCCGTATGGCGTTAGAGGAGTGGGAGAGGTGAGCTTAATAACCCCGCAGGCAGGTATTGCTAATGCAATAACCAATGCTGTTGGAATAAGACTGGAATCTATGCCGATGAAGCCAAGCGTAGTTCTTGATGCAATTAACCTAAAAGCTAAAAACTGATTAGCGGTTTAGTCAGTACATTTAGAAGGGTAGATAAATATGAAGAAAAGTTTAATTAAAGGAGTCATAACTCCTTTAATTACTCCAATTGATCAACAAGAAAAAATAGACGAAAAATCTTTAAGAAACCTTGTTAAATATCAACTCTCCAATGGAGTCCATGGTTTATGGGCTTCAGGCACCTCTGCTGAGTTTCCATCTTTAAGCGAAAAAGAACGCATTAAGACTATTCAGCTGGTAGTTGATGAAGTTAATGGAGAAATCCCAGTAATAGGGAATGTCACCATGCCTAGTACTCAACTCACATTAAACTTAGCTAAACAAAGCATAGGAAACGGTTTATCAGCAATTGCGGCAACTCCTCCTTATTATTTTCCTCATACTCAAACTGAAATTGCTGACCACTATCGAACTATTCGACATTCTGTGGATGTGCCATTGTGGATATACAATATACCAAGCATGCACAAAACATCGGTATTGCCTTCTACGGTAGCAACACTAGCTAAAGAAGGAGTTATATCTGGTATTAAAGACAGCTCCGGAACAGGTGAATTACTTACTGAGCTGCATATATTGCGGGATACTATGGGATTTGACTTATGCTCTACTTTAGGAACTTCATTAAGGGCTGGCTTGGCGATCGGCTTGGGAGCGCAGGGTGTAGTCCCGGCTTTAGCTAATGTGATTCCTAGTATATTTGTTGATATATGGAACTGTAGCAAATCAGGTGATTTTGAAAGAATAAAATCCCTTAACGAAAAAGTGATGATTGCATTGCAAATCGGGTCGCTCAGCAAGTCTGCAAGTAGTTCATTTGGATCAACTTTATCTGGGTATAAAAAAGCTTTAGTTGAGCTTGGAGTGATTGAATTTGATTTACTTACTAAGCCTTTTAAATCTTTAACTTCCGTTGAATCTAAAGAAGTATCCTCAATATTAAATAAATTAAACATTACGAATGTTTAATTTCATAAAATCAGTAAACACAGTATAATCTGCATACAATTGATAGTATAACTAATATAATGTACACCTGCTTTAATGAACTCGAATCGTGGAGATTAAAATAATCATGGCCGAAAAAGAGTACACATTCACAAAATTTTCAAGTAATCCTTTTTATGAAAAGACTACAGACCGCCTAATTGAGTTAGCTGAAATTCAGGATGGTGGACGCATTATTGATCTAGCTTGTGGAACCGGCTTGGTTACTAAAAGAATTATGGCTCATATGAGTGACGCTAGGGATACAATGATTATTGGCGTTGATCATTCAGCTACAGCTCTTAGAGAAGCAGTGCTTGAACTTAAAGATGCTAAAGACTCAGCGGTTGTATTTATAGAAAGTCAGGTAGAACAATTATCTGAAGCAATCAAGGAAAAGGTGGATGCAGTCTTTTATTGTAATGCAATTCATTACGTGCCAAATAAAGATGAATTAGTTCAGGGAATAGCTAAAACGATTAAGCCTGGAGGAAAATTTGTTTTTAATACATCTTTTTATGAAGGCCCTGTTTCAGAAGACACTCTAGCTTTTTATCGAAAGTGGATGTTTAAGGCTCATCGCATATTGAGTAAAGAACACGGATTACGAGCAAAGAAACTAGAAAAAGTGGAATCACGAAAACAATTAACCGCAGACGACTATAAACAATTAGTTGAACGTAATGGCTTTAAAATCTTGAAGGAAAAAGTGGATGCAGTGAAAGTCCCACTTGAGGGATGGGTAGATATATCAAAGTTTTCTGACTTCATAGAAGGTGCAATGCCAGGAGTCCCTTTAGACAAAGCCAGCGAGTCATTGATCAAGGCGGCTAAAGACACTTTTAAAGAGATGAAAATTACCTACACTACTCGTACTTGGCTTGATATAGTCGCTGTTAGAGTTTAAATATAAATTAACTTTAAGTGATTATTTGAGTTCTGGTTTAATCACTATTTTACAAGCATTTCCCTTCTTTAATAAATCAAACGCATCCATAATGTTATCTAATGGTAATGTATGAGTTATCAGGGGTTTTAAGTCTACTAATTTTGTTTCTAATAACTCTCTTGTTTTGTGCCAAGTCTCGAAAATTTCCCTGCCATTAAGAGCGAGCACAGTTAGGTTTTTAAAAATAAGATCTTCTGCCACGTCCACTAAAATTGGTTTAGCGGGGATTCCGAATAAATTAACATAACCTCCTTTTCGAACACCTTTAAAAGCGGCAGTAATTGATGCTGGGGCACCACTCATTTCAAGTATGATATCCACTCCATGCTTACCTGTGTTAGTTAGCCATTTGACTGTGCCATCTGGGGTGGTTTGAGATGGGTTGAATACCGCGTCAGCCCCCATCTCTAAAGCTAAAGACAGCCGATATTTATTTGTATCGGTAGCAATGACTTGAGAGGCTCCAGCTGCCTTGAGTACGGCTATAGAAAATAAACCTATTGGACCGCATCCTAATACAGCAACATTTTTATTTTTTGGGTCATGTACTAATGATGATCGAACTGCTCCACCAAAAGATTCTTGCAAAGCAGCGATCTCTGGTTGTAGTTTAGAACGATCAGTACGCCACAAGATTTTTTCCGGTACTGCTAAATACTCTGCGAAACAACCATCTCTGTCGACTCCGATAATCGAAGTGTTGGGACACATATGGGGACTGCCAGACTTGCATTGAAAACATAAGCCACATGTTATGTGACTTTCGCATGAAATAAACTCACCTATTAAACTCGGATCGACATTAGTGCCTGTAGCCACTACAGTGCCAGCCATTTCATGTCCTAATGTCATGGGTGTTTTAACCCTGTTACGACTCCAATCATCCCATTCCAATATATGGAGATCAGTACCGCAAATACTTGCAGCGTCGACGCGAACTAATACGTCGTCAATTCCGATTTCAGGAACTGGAATGGTTACAAGATTCGCTCCGGGGGCATTTTCAAGTTTTCTAAGTGCCGTCATTGTGTCTGGGATTACATATTGTTCCATTAGAAGCTCTTATTAATTACCTTAGTTAAATATGAATTTATTGATTGGATCTAAGTTGTGGGAATAATATAACTTCTCTGATAGAAGGTTCGTTTAGTAGAATCATGGTTAATCTATCAATGCCCATGCCTAAACCTGCGGTTGGCGGCATACCTTGCTCAATAGCAATAAGGAAATCCTCATCCAGTCGGTCATAAGAATCTTCATTTTTCGAGCCGGAAGAAGTTCTCATTGACTCTTGATACTCAAACCGCTCTCTTTGCTCAACAGGATCATTTAGTTCAGTAAATGAGTTACATATTTCCATACCGCCCATAAATCCTTCAAAACGTTCAACAATGCGTTCATCAAGTCTGCTTTTTTTTGCGAGAGGAGACATTTCTACTGGATAGTCTATTAGAAATGACGGGCGTATAAGTTTCGGCTCAACGGTATCCGAAATTAGCTTGTCTAGCAATCCTGACCAACTATTTTGTTGTGACGAATCGAGGTTCAATTCATCCATTCGAGTTTTTAGTGAATCTAAATCTGTGTATTCAAGAAAATCGACCCCTGCAGCCTCGATTAATTGTTCCCTTAAATTCAAACGAGGCCATGGTTCAGCTAAATCTATTTTCTCTTCTCCTATTGTGACATGAGTTGTATTAAGTACGTCGTTAGAGATGCGGGCTATCATGGTTTCTACCATTTCCATCATATCGTTATAATCAGCGAGAGCTTCGTAGCATTCCAGCATAGTGAATTCCGGGTTATGGTTTAAATCCACTCCTTCATTTCGAAACACTTTTCCAATTTCATACACTTTTTCCAATCCACCTACAACTAATCGCTTTAAATATAATTCAGTCGCTATTCTCATATAGAGATCACGGTGTAATTGATTATGATGTGTAACAAAAGGTCTGGCCATAGCTCCTGCTGCTATAGGCACTAATACTGGTGTTTCTACTTCAATAAATCCCGTATCATCCAAAAATCGTCTCATTGAAGACATAATTCGCGGCCTAGTCTTAGCTATTTTTAGTGCCTGTTCATTAACAATTAGATCTAAATGTCTGTGACGAAACCTAATTTCAGTATCCGTTAAACCATGCCACTTTTCAGGCAGCGGGCGAAGAGATTTACATAAAATAACAATGCCAGTAGCTTCTACAGATGGTTCCCCCCTTCTTGTTCTAATTACTGGACCATTTGCTCCAATCCAGTCTCCTATATCTAGTTCACTAATCAAATCGTATTCTGTTCCCAAAAGATTTTTTCTAAATAAGACTTGTATTCGTCCAGATATATCTTGTATATCTACAAAAGTTACTTTACCCATATCTCTAACGTTCATTAGTCGCCCGGCAATTGCAACATTAGAATCAATAGACGAAGATTCATCTGCTTCGGTAATTTCTAATAGCTTAATCGCGTCTAAAGCTGTATGAGACCGCTTGTAGTTGTGAGGGTACGGGTCTATCCCTTTTTGCTTTAGCCGATCAAGTTTTTGCTTTCTAAAGTCAAAAAGACTGTTTGTTGATGTGTTTTCTTCGTTAATATTCATTATTGATTTAGTAAGTGTTTAGTTTAGTTAAATTTTGTAACTCAAATAGCAAACAGGAAAAATCGAGCCAGGGCTACCAAGGAGCTGAACTCAGATTCATTATAAATTGTATCTGAGGACACAGTAGCCTGCAAAATTATTTTTTGACTTTGTCTAAAATTTGTACAAAAACTACTTTAAAGACCGATATCTCACTGCTAGTATCCTCATTTAGTTGAATAAGTGCTGATTAAAATCTAATGAAATAAATATTAACTGAAAACTCTATGGGTACCCAGATATCAGGAGGAAAAGATCGAGGACGTAGGCTTTATTCTATATCAGAAGATATTAGACCTACCTCTCAAAAGCTAAGGCTAGCTATTTTTTCTATTTTGTCAGAACTGCCTGACTTACCGAGAGTTTTAGATTTATATGCTGGATCAGGAACATTTGGGCTTGAAGCATTAAGTAGAGGAGCTATTCACGCAGACTTTGTGGAGGTCAATAAAAGACTTTGCAAAATTATACATATGAACATCAAATTGCTCGGATATCAAGACCGGGCACGAGTGATAAAGACGAAGGTAGAAAAATCCTTCGATACTTTATTAAAACAGTACGAGGAAAATTTCGGTGGCCACGATGGAGGATATGATTTGGTGTTTTTGGACCCCCCATACATGAAGAATCCATGGGAGGAAGTTTTAGGTAATCCTATCTGGGGTATGTTAATGAAACCATCTGGAGTTTTGATTGCCGAACATAGCACAGATATGGTTTTGAAAGGTGACTACAATAAATTGGTTTCAAGGCAAAATCGAAAATATGGCGACTCTTCGATAACCATTTTTGGATTATCGGGAAAATAATGGTAACGGCAATATATCCAGGTACATTTGACCCTGTACATAACGGCCACGTAGATGTGGCTGTAAGGGCATCCAAGCTGTTTGATAAATTAATTATTGGGATCTATGACAGCCCACCTAAGGACTTACTATTTAATACAGAGGAACGTGTAGAGATGTTTAGTAAGTCTGTTATCGATAAGAAAAATATAGATGTAGTTCCATTTAGCGGCCTCGCTGTTGATTTTGCCATTAGAGTTGGGGCTGATTTTATCTTAAGAGGACTCAGGGCAGGATTTGATTTCGAGGTTGAATTCGAAATGACACACATGTGGCGAAACTTGTTTCCTGATATTGATGTTGTGTGTGTTATGAGTTCCCTAGAATATCAATTTATACATTCATCACGAATAAAGGAAGTAGCTCAATTAGGGGGGAATGTTGAAAAACTAGTCCCTCCAGGTGTTTCTGATCTAATTTCCGAAAAGCTGAATAGAAATTAAGGAGAATAGAATGCAAAGTGATATGAAAACTATACTTGAAGACTTAGAAGTGAGTATAAAAAGCGCTAGTAAGGTACCAGGAATTGGTAATAAAGCTATGATTGATATTAAGAAATTAAAATTGATTTATGATGCATTAAGTAAATCTGTGCCTGAAGAGATTTTGGAAGCCTCTGAAGTAATTAAACAGAAAGAAAGCATAATTAATCAAGCATATCTAGAAGCAAAAAGAACCAAAGAAATAGCGCAACAAGAATCTGCAGCCATAAATGATAAGTCTCGTGTTGATTATGATAAAAAGGTTAGTGATAGCGAGATTACAAAAGGTGCACAGCTAAAATCGGAAGAGATTATATCGGGAGCTAATGGTAAGGCTACTGATATTGTTCAGCAAGGCCAAGGCGAGGCACAACAGATCGTAGAAAAAGCGCGAGTAGATGCGACTCAAAGAAAAGATGGAGCTGATCAATATTCAAAAGAAGTATTATTTAATATTGAAGAACGGTTATCCCAAGTTCTTGGTCAAGTGAGAAGGGGTATCGACGCTTTGGGCGACGAAATTCAAGAAGAAGAGACTCTACATGTTTCTGTTAACGGAACCTCTAATAAATAGATAGTTTTAAAAACAAAATTAATCTAGGCTTGTTTTGAGCGCCAAGGACTGGCAGACTAGTTACAGTGGCTGTAATTGAGTGTTCAATCCGTCTGGAAAATAATCCCCAGAAAATATATTTTCCTTTGGCCAAAATTGTTTGGGTAATTCGTAATAGGCTTCAATCTCATTGCCGTCAGGGTCAAAAAAATAAATCCCAATTGATATTCCATGATTGCCTATTCCGGACTCAATGTTATTTTCAGTTAGGTTTTTATGTAATTCTCGGAGTTTTTCAAGGGACGCATATCTCCACGCAGTATGATATAGACCAACCCCATCTGGATTAGGGCTTGGTGCATCTTTACCTATTTCCAGTAGTGCCAATTCGTGGGATGATTCATTATTCGATGTTAAAAATACCATTTTCGCATTAATCCTAGCCTGAACATCTAATGATAATATTTTAGTGTAAAAATTTTCTGCTCTAACAAGCTCTCTCACTCGTAAAACAACGTGTCCTAGCGCTTCCGGTTTAACCATTTGTCATCTATGCCTGGACTATAAACCTAAATTTAATCCATCGATCCCGCTAGCTGGTGTGGGAGTTGTTTGATTAGTTTGCTGTAATTGTTCTAATAGCCAGGTGTATATTTCTGAATCAAAGCGCGCATAAATTTCATGGTTTTCACGTTCATTATTTATCCAACTTTTTAGGGCTAATGATTTCTGTTCTTCTAGGTCAGCAACACTGAGTTGTCTAGCTGTGTCTTTTTCAGAAATCATGAAAAAGATAATGGATTTTGGATTTTCAACATCAGGAATAGGTTCACTGACCGTGCCAACTGCAAGAGATGTAATTTTATCGGCATAAGTACTTCTAGAATTGATAGGCATCCATCCTATATCTCCGCCCAGTCTTTTGATTTCTGCATCGTCCCATGAAAATTCACGAGCAACGTCTTTCCACACTGATTGTCTTAATTCTGGAGTTGTTGCCTCGCTAAGTCCGTCATTTAATTTAGATGCCATAATATCTATTTCTCCACTTATAGGCATAACTATTCTGTGAACATGGACGTGCTCAGTAACAGTAGGGATTTGTTCCCCTATGAATTCCCTGAATTTACCCCTTTGTATTGACCTGCGCGTGACTTCTCTGTGCTCATCTTCGGTTAGCCGTATTTGATTTAAGTAGTCGCGATAACGCTCATCAAAGTCTCTGCGAAATATTTCAATTTCGAATTCAGTGTCTCCAATTATAAACAGACTCTCAATTTGTCTGTTTATTTCACCTTCTGTTACCGTAATATTCCATTTAGCTGCAACTTGAGTAAGTATTTCATCTTCAATAAATAATTGAAGAGATTCAAATATCTCCTTACTTGCCTCAAAATCCATACCAAAAAACTTAGCACCTTCTTGGCGTACCCTGAGAACCTTTGTTAGATCTCCTCGTGAGTAATTTGTATCATTAACTCTGATGATGACTTCTCTTGGGGGCATAACGAAAGCTACTACATATCCAGCGACTAAGATTCCTGCAATTATTAATAAAGCTACAGCGATTATTATAAATAATAATTTTTGTCGAGTGGAGTTAGTTCGGCCTTTAACTGCTAAACGTCTGCGATCAGATGTCGGAAGTTTCTTGTTGTCAGAATTTTGCAAAGTCAGATTCTTATTGATGAAGATATTGAAGTCTTGATTTTCATAATGTAGTTAAATGTGAAATTCAGTCGAATAATATCTACCTTGTACCAATATAAGCGCCTCGGTGATTTGGAGTGTAAGCGAGCAAGCCTAAAAACCTGGCTCGTTTAATCGCAGTTGCTAAAGTTCTTTGGCATTTGGAACAAGTGCCAGTTTTACGCCTAGTCTCAATTTTATGTCGATCCGACACATATTTACGCAGTACTTCAACTTTTTTGTAATCTATTTGAACAGGGGTGGTTTTTTTTGTTTCGCTGTCCCCGACACAAAAATAGCAAACTTTTCTTCGAGTAAAAAAGCGACCTTTAGGTCGTCTATTAGTAGGTTTAGAATATGTTGAGTGTCTAGATGTCATTTTAAATTAGTGTCCCGAATTTTATTTTTTATAATCAATAAAGTTATTTTTCAACTACCAGGGTAAATCCTCAATGTCTTCAGTTGTCCCGGGCTCAGTAGCCTTTGGTTGATTATTGGGTACTGGAGGCTGATCGCTTTCCTGCGGTTTAGCTTGCGATGGCTCTCCTGCTCTGTCAAGGAAAAGTATTTTGTCAGCATTTATTTGTAATCTGAAGCGGTTTTGCCCATCATTGCCTGTCCAAGTATCCGTTTTTAATCGTCCTTCGGCGTATATCTTCATGCCTTTGGTGACATATTGGTTACTAGTTTCAGCCTCTCGCCCCCAGGCGTTTACTGTAAACCATTCTGTTTCCTCTTTTCGCTCACCGCCAGCAGTTGTATAAACTCTATTGGTAGCAAGAGAAAATGAAGTTACAGCGGTTCCATTTGGAGTGTATCTCATCTCTGGGTCAGAGCCGACGTTGCCAATAACCAAAATTTTATTCATACTCACGGAGCTATACCTTAACTATCAAATGTCTCAGAATGGTTTCGTTCATTTGTAGCATTCTGTTTAGTTCATTAATTTTGTCGCTCAAAATAGAAAATTTAATCAAAGAGTAGTTACCCTCTGTAAATTTCTTTATTGGAAAGGCAAATCTTTTCATGCCCCATTGATCATGCTCCGACACAATTCCGTCATTGCTTGAAACGTAGGTGTTAATAATCTCCAGGGATTCATCCGTTTCAGTTTGAGATGCTTCAGGGCTGTATATTGCTATCAGCTCGTAATTAGTTGTTAATTCAGTAACCAAAATTCTCCTCGAAAAAAAAACAAGTTGCCTTATAGTTGGCAACATAACATTAAGAAAGAAAAAATTATTATATCATTGATTTATGTTTATTAACCATATTAGACGAGGTCTAATTAACCTTCTCGCTGATTAATATGCTAACTGAACCAAATGCGACCTCGTTGTTTGAGATAGGCAAGAAGCCACACTCCTTGGTTAAATCGATAAGCTTGACAGAAGACATAAAAGATATTGCAGAAGCAGGCAAGTATTCATAAGCTTGTCGGTTATTAGCAAACAGAAACCCTAAAATCGGGGATACTCTTTTAAATGCAAGATTAAAAAGCCTAGATGTAAATTTGCGGTTTTGTATTGGAAAAATGTCTAAAATCGCTAACCGTCCGCCTGGCTTTAAAACACGATTCATTTCAGTTAATGCCGATTTAGGGTCATCAAAATTTCTAATTCCAAAACCAACTGTAACTACAGTAAAAGTGTTGTCTTCGAAGGGAAGTTCGTGTCCGTCTGCGATCATTAAGTCAATCTTTTTCTTGAGATTTTTTCGTGTAACCTTTTTAATTCCTACTTTGAGCATAGGCAATGAAAAATCGATTCCTATCACTGAAGTTTTCGGTTTAAATGACACGATATCTATAGCAAAGTCGCAGGTGCCAGTAGCTATATCAAGCACCAGGCCTGACACGCTGATGTTTTGATGCACCATTTTCACAGCCTGTCTGCGCCAGGCTTGATGTTGGCCAAAGGACATTAAATTATTTAATAAATCATACCTCTGGGCTATATTTCCAAACAAATTAGATACATATTGGGATTTACTGGTACCTTGTGGTTGATTCAAACATCTAATCCTTTTAAATTTGCTATAGCTAATGGCAGCTCGTTTAATATGTCGCTAGCGATTACTCCTGCATCACCCATCATTTTTTTGACACGCTGACCTGCAATCGAGTGGATATAAACACCCGTCACAGCAGCATCGGTCATATTAAGTCCCTGGGCTAAAAGCCCGGCAATTGTGCCTCCTAGTACGTCGCCTGTACCAGCAGATGCTAATCCAGGGTTGGCCATTGGGCTTATGAAAACAAGCCTATTAGGCGTCACTATTCTCGTGTAGGGCCCTTTCATAACGATGATTTTGTTCCATTTATTCGCATATGCAATTAACTCTTCAGTAGAGACCTGTTTTTGAATCGAAAGGTCTGGTCCAATTAAACGTGACATTTCACCAACATGGGGCGTTAATATCGCAAGTTGATCAAACTTTATATACCAGTCTGTTTTCTTAGAAAGAATTGTTAAAGCATCAGCGTCTATAACCGGCGATGGCAACTGAGAATTTGATAGTAATAAGTTATAAATAAAACTGGTAGTGGAATCACTAATTCCTAGGCCGCATCCTATCAAAACAGTATCAAAATCGTCGATAGCTTCCATAATTTGTTTATGGGCACCAGAATCAATATATCCATCTGGCGTTTCAGGAACCATCATGTAAGTAATTTCTGGAACTTTTTCAACCAGACTAAGTTGTATGCTTGGTGGTATAGCTGCAGTAACAAGGCCGGCGCCTGTGCGAGTTGAAGCTCTTGTAGCAAGATATGATGCCCCTTTGTAGCGTTGACAACCTCCAATAAATAAAACTTTCCCAAAAGTGCCCTTATGGGCGTTCAGTGGACGTTTTGGCAACTTAGGTATGATTAATTCATCTGTTAATAAATTAGTTTTAATATCTTTATCTATGCCAGCAGGCATTCCTATGTTGGCTATTGAAACAGAGCCGCAATGTTCAGCGGCAGGGATAGTGTAATGTGCAATTTTCGGATACCCAAAAGCGATTGTTATGTTAGCAGTGACGCTGGACGACTGAACTTGTCCAGTGTCACTATTTATGCCCGTTGGTACATCTAGAGCAACCACAGTCAATTCTGGGTGGTTTTCTTGTGCCGTTTTTAATATTTTCAACATTAATTTTAATTTGCCAGATATATGCCCAGTTATACCTGTTCCAATTATTCCATCAACTACAAGTGTTGCCTGTGAAATAAGATTTGAGAATAGGTCGCAGTTGGGGTCAGAGTTAGAGCTAACTAAAATTGAAACATCGGGTAATGCAGACGCTTTTTCATGAATTCGCCCGGATCTAGAGCAATTGTAAATGGTCACTTTGTACCCCCAATCTGAGAGTATTCTTCCTGCCACTATTGCATCGCCCCCATTATTACCAGACCCGGCTAGAATTAAAACATTACCCATCTTGGGTAACGGATTTTTTGACAGTAAGTCCTTGCATATTTCTGCTGTCGCCGATCCTGCATTTTCCATTAGAGTGTTAGCGCTTATATTCAATTCGATGGACCGCTGTTCGAGACTTTTCATCTGATTAGTATTTACAATTTTCATATGCTGCTAGTAGTTGCTGGTTTGACTTTCTGCCACAACTGATGCGATAGCAAAATTATCAGAATGAGATAGTGAGATAGCCATCTGGTCTATACCCAAGGACAGGGCACGTTTTTTGGCTCTACCATGAAGACATACTTGCGGTGCTTTACCTGGCTGACGTACGATTTCAATTTCCTTCCAAGACACACCCCTAACGCCTGTACCCAAAGCTTTCATAACCGCTTCTTTAGCGGCAAACCTTGTTGCCAGCTTTGACGGATTGCCTTTGCAATAATCGATCTCGAATTTTGAATAGATTCGATTATAAAAGCGATTGCCATACTGGCGAGCCACTCTTCTAATCCTATCAATTTCAATTATGTCTATTCCGTGTACAAGAGTCATATTATTTAAATTTTACCGTCATTTACGAAAATTATTAGCACAACATTCCTGGATAGTTCAAGTTTTAAAAAAGACTTTTGATAATTAGCAGTCTATAATCACCGATTGGGGGTACTTTGTCCAATATAATTGATGGAAAAGCGATCGCAGCAGAAATTAGGAGTGAAGTGGAAGTGTCAGTGTCTTCGCTAACGCGAGACACTGGGATAGTGCCAGGATTAGCCGTTGTACTTGTCGGTGATAACCCTGCATCACAAGTGTACGTAAGAAATAAACAAAAATCTGCAAGCGACATTGGCATGAACCCAATGGATATAAAATTCCACCAAGATGTAGACATTGCCATCATCGAAGCTAAGTTGGATCAACTTAATGAAGATGAGTCTGTTCATGGAATATTAGTGCAGTTACCATTGCCAGGTCACTTAGATGAAAAATCAATTATTAGACGTATCAATCCAATGAAAGACGTTGATGGGTTACACCCAGAAAATGTAGGCTTATTGCTTGCGGGCATCCCTCGGTTTGTTCCAGCGACTCCTGCTGGTATTCAAGAATTATTAATTCGAACTAACAATAATCCGTCAGGGCAACATGTTGTTGTTTGTGGTAGATCCGATATTGTTGGGAAACCAATTTCAGCTTTATTACTCCAAAAAGATAAGTCAGCTAATGCAACAGTTACTATTTGCCATACTGGTACAAAAGATATGGGTGCAATAACTCGCCAAGCAGATATTTTAATAGCTGCCGTAGGAATACCTGAATTAATAACTTCAGACATGGTATCAGATGGGGTAGTAGTGATCGATGTGGGTATCAATAGAAAGCCTGACTCATCAAAAAAGACCGGATATAAACTAGTTGGTGATGTAGAGTACATCGGTGTTTCAGAAAAAGCTTCTGCAATAACTCCAGTGCCAGGAGGAGTAGGCCCTATGACAATTGCTATGCTTTTGTATAACACTATGAAAGCCGCGAAGTTAACTTCTGAATAACCGATAAATGTCAGACAAATATCTCAACCTAAATTCTTTTACCCGTAAATTATTTAAATTTTAAAGCTCGGGCTGGATTATCTATCAACATTGCATCAATTTGCTGTTGAGGTATTCCTGCTGCACGCATCCTAGGGATTATGCTTTCTAGAATATAAGCATATCCTTTGCTACCATATCTCGTTGTTTCCGTCTTAAGACAAACATCATGAGCCATAGTTATTTGGCTGCCCAGTCCTTCAGAAATTAAATATTCTAGTGATTCAAGGCGTTGAGCGTCATTAACAGAGATCGTGGTTACTTCCCCGCTCTCATATTCAAAACTTGTATCTTCATTTCCAAAACGGTCATATTCTAAATAGCAACCAGAGCTACCGAGCTCTTTTATGGCTGACATAGGTCTAATGTTATCAAGGTGTCCAAAAATTATGTTGTTGGCAGAAGCTCCGTTATCAGTTAAAACTTTCAAAATCTGAAGAGGAGAATCAGGATGTATTCCTGGATGAATAAGTATAGGGGCTCCGGTTTCTGCTTGAGCTTGAGCAGAAGCTCGTAAGATTTTAGTCTCATTTTCTCCTATTGGATAGTAATTGCCGATTTCTCCAATAACTCCAGTTTTTACTCCTGTGTCTCCAACTCCAATAGTGACATCTTTTATGATTTGTTCAGTTATCGAATCTTCAGTTCTGTATGACATATCCTTAGGGTGGGAGTCAATTACATAATAGCTGCCACCCATGATTATATTTAGACCAGTTGCACGGGATATACGCGCAAGTGCAAGTGGATCTCGTGCTATACCAATAGAAGTGGTGTCCACGATGGATTGACCTCCGGCATATTTATATTTAAGGATCTCTTCGATTGCAAGTTGCTCATCAAACATTCTTTGGTTATCTTTATTTGCATAAAAATGTTTTCGTATACTTCCTAACATCTCAATAGCTATTGGCTTATCTACTATTGCTCTGGCCGTTGCTTCTTCGGGCATTCTGAAATAGCATGACATGTCTATTAATAAGTGTTCATGAGTTAATGTGATTCCAAGCTCAGAAGGGGTTTTTAATCCTAAAACTGTTTGTACCATTCCCTTCATCTTGTTATCCATATATCAACTCCTTTATCAATAAAATCTTTGACGAAATCTGTTCCAAATTGCTTTAGAATTAGCAAATTAGAATTTGGTTGAGTAATACTATACGCAATATATTGAACTATGGGAATTAATAAATTTTTAAGTCTAAATGAGTACGATTATAATCTGCCAAAACAGCTGATTGCACAGTCTCCGATGGAACCAAGAGACCACTCTAAACTATTGGTGCTTGACATCGATAATGGATTACTTGAGGATCGCCATTTTTATGACCTGCCTCATTATTTGACCAAAGGTGACGTGCTTGTTTTTAACGATACTAGAGTTATGCCTGCACGATTATTCGGGAAAACGGATAACGGGTCGACCGTAGAATTGCTCTTATTAAAACAGATTCACAAAGATACTTGGCGTGCGCTTGTTAAGCCGGGACACAAAATGAGAAAAGGCACTCAATTTATTGTTGGTAGTAACGAGCTCACCTGTAAAGTTGATTCAGTTGAAGATGACGGCACAAGGCTAGTTGTTTTATCTGAGGAGTTAAACTTAATGGATGAAGGAGTGGTTCCTGTACCTCCTTATATAAACCAAGAATTGAACGATCCTGAGAGATATCAAACAGTTTACTCGTCTGTGCCAAAAAGTGTAGCTGCTCCTACTGCGGGATTACATTTCACGCAACAACTCATGGAAGACCTAAGAAAAGCAGGCGTGGAAATCATCTTCGTCACCTTGGATATAGGCTGGGGTACTTTTCGCCAAATTTCTGCTGACAATGTATATGATCATCAAATGGAGGCGGAAGAGTTTTTGTTACCTGAATCAGCTGCAAAAACAATAAACCAAGCAAAAAGAGAAGGCAGGAGAGTAATAAGTGTTGGCACTACATCTGTGAGGCTTCTAGAGTCTAATGTTGAAAAACGTCGGCTTGAATCCAATCATATTGTTAGGCACGGATTTGGAGACACTAATTTATTTATAAGCCCAGGACACGAATTCAAAATAATTGACGGCTTAGTGTCAAATTTTCATTTACCAAAATCCACTTTACTTTTGTTGGTGAGTGGGTTTATCGGTAAAGAAAATTTGTTCAGAGCGTACGACCATGCAGTTAAAAACGATTATCGGTTTTATTCTTTTGGAGATGCTATGCTTATGGTTTAAGCTGATTTATCATCGAAGTTTTCGAGAACTTTATATTATTATTTGTATTTGTCATAAATGTAGTTTAGTTTGTAGAAAATATTAATCTTATTTAAAACACACACAATAGCGAGGTTTACACAAATGGATCATGAAATCGAGCCTGACAGTATTTATCAAAATATTGGAGTAACCCCTGTAATAAACGCAGCCGGCCCTATAACTATGTTCGGAGGCACTAAATTGCGGACAGAAGTACATAGTGTGATGAATGCAGCGTCGCAAACAATGATTGATTTACATCAGTTAAATGACAAGGCTGGAGAAATTTTAGCTTCATATGCGGGGGCAGAAGCCGGTATGGTTACCTCAGGATCCGCAGGTGCACTGATATTGCAGGCAGCAGCAGTGGTTGCTGGTAGCGACAAGAAGAAGATGCAGAAATTACCAAATACTGAAGGGATGCGGAATGAGATTATAATTCATAACATCCATCGATTTCCATATGATCAATGTTATACCGCTGTCGGAGCAAAACTCATAGGTGTAGGAGATTTTCTCAGATGTCTGCCCTGGGAGTTGGAGGCTGCAATAAACGAGAATACGGCTGCCATAGCTTATCTAGATGCACCCTTTGTTTCAAGGAACGCAATGCCATTAAAAGAAGTAGTAGAAATAGCACATACACATGACTTGCCAGTGATTGTTGATGCGGCAACAATGATCCCACCAAGAAGCAATTTTACAAAATACATAAACCAAGGAGCTGATTTAGTTTTATTTAGCGGAGGTAAAGGTATAAGGGGTCCGCAAGGCACCGGCATCATGGTTGGGAGGAAAGATTTAATCCAAGCTGCTAGAGATAATGCATCTCCTAACCAATTTATCGGAAGAGGCCTTAAAGTTAGCAAGGAAGAGATAATTGGTCTTTTGAAGTCAGTAGAGTTATTAATGGCTACGAATGAAGATGAGGAAACGGATACATTTCATAATTTATCTCAAATGGTTGTGGATGCTTTGATTGAGTTGCCCGGCCTTGATGTTTCAATCGAACATGACGATAGGAATTGGCTTGTTCCAACCGCCGTGTTTCGCTTTACAAAAGACTGGAACGGTCCCTCTCGAGATACTGTTCTAGAAGGAATGAAGCATGGTGAAAGGCCAATATTTTTACATTGGCTAGCTGGCCCTGATACGCTTGCTGTTGATCCGCTAAATGTTGATAAGGACGAGATGAGAACTGTCATATCTCGACTGTTAGAAGAGCTAACTAAGAAAAATTAAAAAGACATATATGTCTTTATCTAAAGGGTAAACAAAATTTGCTAGAAAGATTTAAAGTTCCAGAAGAAGACCAGGTCCGGATTGACCATAAAGATTTAAGAAGTACTGTAGAAGCAGTGTTTTTAAAACTAGGTTGTTCTCAAGAACATGCTGCTGCAGGCGCTGATACGCTTGTCTCGACTGATTTAAGAGGCGTGGAAACTCATGGAGTTTCAAATATGTTGCGTGCATATGTACGCGAGTTTCAGTCAGGAAAACTGAATTGTAAGCCTGAAGTTAAAGTTATAAGGGAGACGCCTGGAACTGTTTCGCTGGACGGAGATCGAGGATTAGGAGTTATTCTTGCTCCCGGTGCAATGAAAAGGGCAATTGATAAGGCAAAAAATGTTGGAATAGGTATTTGTGTTATGCAAAATAGTGGCCATATGGGAGCCATCGGACATCATGCTATGCTAGCCGCAAAAGAGGGTATGGTTGGCATGACGACGACCTCAGGCGGATCTGGAACTAGAGTTTTTGTTCTGCCCACTTTTGCAGCCGAACCAAGATTTGGCACAAATCCGATAGCAATAGCTGCTCCTGCTAGAAGTCAGCCATACCTACTTTTTGATGCGGCAACAAGTGCGATAGCCGGGAATAAAATTGGGTTAGCTGAGAGAGTAGGTTCAATGCTTGAACCGGGCTGGATAGCAAAACTTGATGGAACTCCGATTGTTGATCCGATACATTCCCCAGGAAGTGGAAATTATTGGCAATTACCTTTAGGTGGAGTTAGAGAACAAGGGTCTCATAAAGGGTTTGGTCTATCAATGATACCTGAGATTTTAGGCACTATGCTATCGGGCGCTAGGCCAGGCATGTTGCCAGGTGAAAGATTAGCTCAGGATCATTACTTTGCTGCTTATAATATCGAAGCCTTCACTGATCCAGATTGGTTTTTAGACACTATGGATGAAATGCTTACCACTTTGCGTAATACAAAACCTGCTCCAGGACATGATCGAGTATTGTATCCAGGCCTTCCGGAATATGAAGAAGAACTTGATCGAATTGACAATGGGATACCTCTTCATAAGGAAGTGATTGAATGGTTTGACAGCATAACTGCTGAACTAGATCTGCCAAATCTGGCTCGAAAATGATAAGTAATACTTGTGTTTAAATTATAGGAGCCCTAGCAGCTTTACCTGGGAACAGATTATCTTTTAATACACCCTCAATTACTAGAGGTACTCCACCAACAATCACATGATGAAAACCTACTGAGGTTGCCGATGGATTTGAATAAGTAGAATTATCTATAACTTGACCAGGATCAAAGATACAAATATCGGCGTCAGCTCCTACTTTAATCCTGCCTTTTCCCAAGAAATCAGGCGCTCGTTGTTCTAAACGCTGAGCGGGCATTAAGCTTGATTTACGTATCGCATCCATCAAAGTCATATCTTTGTTTTCTCTAACAAATTCACCTAAAAGTTTTGCGTAAGACCCTGAAGTTCTTGGATGACCTTTAGAATTTTTTAACCATCCATCGGTGGCTATTGAAGTTAAAGGACTCTTTACGGATGCAATGACCGAAGTTTCAGGAATAAAATTTACTACTACCATTCCACCTTGAGATCTATATTTTTCAAAAGAACTTTTATTTAACACTTCTCCTGTGCTGGGCCATAATAAATTTTCGTAATTGACACCGAGATTTTCCTGCCAGCCCTCGTCAAATATAGCAGATTCAATAAGTGTCATCCCAGCGGAATAAGGATAACATTCGGTTGTTATATCGAGACCATTAAGATTTGCGTTCTCTACTATCTCCAAAAGATTCTCAGTTACAGATAACCCAACGCTTGATATGTGAACTATATGTAGGGCAGCGCCTGTTATGGTTGCATTTGCTATCACTTCTTGTATGCTCTCGATGGCACCTAATTTATTCCCTTTATCAGGTGGGTTACCCATGCCTCGAATATGAACATGGCAAGGAGCAGAAAACTCTTTAGCTATTTTGAAGGCCTCAATAATTTCTATCCGGGAAGCTGCTGGAGTGTATTGTAATCCAAAACCAACTGCTAACCCTCCACGTTTCAATCCGACACGCATAGTTTCTAGTATATTTTTTAATTCTGCCTCTTTAGCTGGTCGATGAGCGGCATCCTTGCTTGGGATTAAACTGAATCCACCCTCCATAACGGATATTCGGGCTGGAATATGCCCAGAGCTGACCCCATAGTTAATAGGGGTTTTATTTTTTCTGATGTCATACCATTCGTCGACATCTGCGGTTCCTATTTCAAGCTCAAGTGCAGTAGTAACACCATCCATTGCTTGAACCTTGTAGTTTTCTATGTCTTGCCCGTGGGAGTGTAAGTCTATAAACCCAGGAGATACTATTAATCCAGTTGCATCTATTTCTTGAATGCCTTGTAGCTTACTTCCCCAAATTTCTTCAATGACACTAATCTTTCCATTAGTTACTCCAATGTGTCTTTGTGCATCTGTATGGGATTCTGGATCTATTACTCTTCCATTTTTTATTAACAGATCAAGCATTTGCATAATTGGTTCCTTTCAAAAATATATAAAACTATTTAAGCCTATTTGCAGATTATGCTAATCGTAATATTCTTGCTACTTTTATAAAACATGTCGGCATAGGTTCCGTTAGTTTTAGTAAAATATATACGGGAATTATGGATAAAATACCTATAATAGCTCCCATTAGAACGTCACTAGGGTAATGCACTCCAACATAAACCCGGCTAAATGCCAAGATTCCCCCCATGACAAACATTGAAAGTCCCAGCTTTTTATTAAATGTAGATACAACTGCAGCGATTGCAAAACAGGCAGCCACAGAGTTTGCGGGGAAAGAGAAGTCGGTCGGTTTGTAAAAAACCACTATTAGATCATGTGTTACAAATGGACGAGGGCGTTCGATTAGGCCACTTAAAAGCTGTGCAATGCCACTTGAAATCGCCATTGCAGTTAAGGCAGAAAACACCCCTAGTTGATAGCTGTACCTTGTGGTTTTGTTATGCCCTACAAGCCATACACAAATTAGAGCAAGGCATAAACAAACAGGAATCAAATAATCGCTTACGGTCCAGGCTATGATTGCGTCTAATGACCTGTATTTACCATTCAAATTATTTAGTGCAAATAGAATTTTTTCATCTAAGTTTAACAATGATCGTTGTTACCAGTTGATAGATTATGCTTTTGGGTAAGCCCGTGAATTGTTTTGATAGATAGTCTCTCCAATTTCCCCGAAATAGCGAATACTCACCTTTAATAGCTAGGTAGTAATTTTGTTCTCTTAGCGAATCAAGACCATCTATATTTTTACCCATATTACTAATTTTAAGATCAAGATTAATTATGGAAGAGATTACTATGGTTAATATTGTTCCAATCAAAGCTCCAAGGAAGAAACCGAGGGCCTGACTGTTTGCATCAAGGCCTCCGGCTGTGTCGTTAATGTTTCGATTTTCTGAGAGAAAAAACCAAAAAATAGAACCTGTTAAAATGCCTATTCCAAGCAGCAATGATGCAATAGGTCGCCTTAAAATTAGCAGCCCACGTAAATTAGCAATATGTGCGGCGATTTGTATCGCTCCAATCGTACTAAAACATACAAAAACCATGTACTCGAGAAAGAAGGAGTTCATTTTATATTCAAGAAGAAAGCTCTATTTTTACCGGATGACACCAGTGTTTATATTTTGGGTTATTGCCGCGAACGGTTTCAGCATAAACGCTTCTAAGTTTTTCGGTTATTGGGCCAACATTCCCGTCACCTATCTCGCGATTATCAATTTTGCCGACCGGCGTTATATGAGCAGCGGTACCTGTAAGAAAAACTTCGTTTGATAGATATAGTTCACTTCTTCTTATTCGTCTCTGTATTACTTCTATCCCAAGCTCAGAGGCTGCAAGAGTTATCGCACAGTCTCGGGTTATACCTTCCAGATTATTATCCGAAATTAACGGGGTGTGGATCTCGTTCCCTACTACCATAAATAGGTTTTCACCAGTGCCTTCTGAAACTGCACCATCTTGATTGAGCATTATTGCCTCGTCGAATCCAGCTAAAGTTGCTTCAGTTTTAGCTAATATCCCATTTACATATGTGCCTGTAATTTTCACTCTTGGAGGGATGATTGTGTCATCGATTCTACGCCATGAAGATGTGCAGCAGCTAATAGCACCGTCCGAGTCCATGTATGACCCAAAAGGGATCATGATTAATGTGAAATCACTACTTAAATCGTGTAGCTTCAAGTTGGCGACTAATTCCTCGCTTTTGTATGCTAAAGGTCGAATATAAATATCTTCTTGATAGGCACATTCTTTAATTAAGTTTTCTGTAATTTCACACAAGTCAACTACTGAGTAAGGTATGTCCAGCATCAATATTTTACAGCCTTGTTTTAATCGCTCATAATGTTCTTTCATCCTAAAGACATACATCGTTTTATGTTGAGCATTCCAGTTGCCACGAATACCTTCAAAAACACCTGTTCCATAATGCAAAGCATGCGTACTTACGTTTACGTTTGCTTCTTCGGAAGGCACAATTTTACCTCTGAAAAAAGCTAAAGATTTATACATAATTCACCTTAGAGCTACACTTGTTTGTAATAACCACAATAGTTGAGAGCCTTATAAAATAATCCTGTATTAGGTTAATTAATTAAGATAATTTTAACAATAACTTGCTACTTAGCTGAGTGAGATTCATTAGGAATGATCGTTTTTATCGGATACTCCTTCATGTTTTTTAACAATGATTGGATAACTTTAGGTGACATATCTCTCGGATATGTATTTACTGGCCAAGAATTTTTTAGTTTTTGACTAATTGCACCAGCAGATATTGGTTTATTTTTATTTGCTAAAATTGTTCGAAAAACAGCTTCTTTTAATGGCATGTCAGGTAAAAGATATTCTTTTGAGTCAATAGCTTTTGTGGATATGTCTTTAATTAAATCTTTTAGATTATAGCTAAGTATATTTTGGATGCTATCTGATTGCTTAACAAGGTACTCTCTTCGATCTGCAATTAGTAAAGCTATAGACCTGTGTGACTCATCATTTAAATTAATAGCGTACTTTATGGCTTCGATACTTTCGTCGAGTTCCAATTTTGTTTCATGTAAATTTTTCATGCTTACCATACCTCCTGAATAATAGTTTATATTGAGTAGTGGATTAAAACACTTCCGAGGGCCAATACAACATGATAACAGTAACTTCCTGCCCTGATTTAATGTGAGCCCTGTTTTCGGGGCATATTGCCAGGCCATTTGCTCTGCCCATTGCGCTTAGAATGTTTGAAGATTGAATCCCAGATAGAGATGCATGATAAACATCGTGTTTTTTGTAAACTAGCGCACGAGCGTAAACACGACGGCCGTCTGGATTATCTATTTTATCATCTAAAATTGCCTTAATTGTAACTCTGGGAACAAACTCATGTCCTAACATTAATCTGATGGCTGGTCGACAGAATTGTTCAAAAGCAACTAAAGCACTCACTGGGTTTCCGGGAAGCCCAACTAGTGGTATCAGGTTGTCGCTTTGTCTTAGAACTCCGAAAGCTAAAGGTTTTCCTGGCTTCATGCGTACGGAATGGAATTCCATTGTTCCATTTTTGGACAGGACATTTTTTACTATGTCAAAATCCCCTTTTGAAACTCCTGCCGATGTGATTACTAGATCTGCACCCTTACACTGATTTAACTGTTTTTCTATTGACTTAAAATCATCCCTGGCAATTCCTGTTATCAAGGGATTTCCACCAGCCTCTATAACAGCAGAAGCGATACCATAAGAATTGGAGTCATATATCCGGCCGTGCTCTAGTTTATGTCCTGGTTCAGTAATCTCATTGCCTGTGGCCACAATAGCGACTTGAGGTTTTCGATATACTTTTACTGTGGCTTTACCTACTGAAGCAATTAAAGCTATATGTGATGGGTGTAATACTGTTCCAGACTTAAGAACAGTTTCGCCATTTTTCACATCCTGCCCAGCCTGGCGAATATTTTGTCCAACAAACGAACTGTTATGAATTTGAACTTCACTTTTACTAGTTGAGCTTGCATCGTTAAAATTGTCGCTAGTTTCCTCGAAAGGCACTACAGCGTTCGCGCCCCCAGGTATTGGAGCCCCTGTCATAATTCGGACGGATTCGTTGTTTGATAAAGCTGAATACGGTAAATCTCCGGCAGCCGTTGTTGCTATGACTCTTAAAGTCTTTGGATTTTTAGCCGAGGCATTCTCAACGTTCTCATATTTAATGGCATACCCATCCATTGCAGAGTTATCCAAAGGGGGTATATTAATCTCACTCATTATGTTTTCAGCCAACACCATACCATTCGCTTCTAAAATACTAGTCTCAAGCGCAGGTAAGGGTTTAAATACGGATAGAATTTTAGATAAGGCTTCTTCAACATCTATCATCGCTTCATAGTGATTTTGGTGGTTCCTTGAAGACAAATTACCCTTGCCTCAGCTCAACTTTCATTGATCTTTGTAATTTATTTAAGAGATCCTCCATACATCGATCTATTTGTTCTGCAGTTAGAGTGCCTTTTTGAGATTGGAAGATGATCTGAAAAGTCACTGATTTTTTATTAGTGCCTAAAGATTCATCGATGTAGATATCAAAAGGAAATATATCTTTTACATATTTATGTTTTTTAAATACATCTTCAATCTGATCGGCGAGTAAATCTTTATCAACAATTAACGATAAGTCACGAGAAGATTCCGGGTATTTGCTAAATTGTTCGTATGTCTTGTCTTGAGAGCCAACCAGGTTATGTAGTTGATGTATATCCAGTCTAAAAATGGTAGTCAAACTGCTTTCTAGGTCAAAGTTCTTAAGTACTTCAGGGTTCAATTCTCCGATATCACCTATAATTTGTCCCTCGTGCACCACGGTTGCTGCACGGCCATCAATATACAAGACATCTTGTTTGTCTTTAAATTCAACTTCTAAGCCAAATTCGTTCAATAATGATTGCAAAACTCCTTTTGCGTCGTAAAAATTCATCTGAACTGGTTTATACGACCAATTTCGTGCATTTCTGTTTCCGCAAAAAGCTGATACTAGAGATTCTTTTTCGATTGGTAAACTAAGTTTATCTTTATTTGAATTAGGTATAAATATTCTCCCTAATTCAAATAAACGTAAGGGCTCATCTCGACTAAGTTTTTTGTTCATACTAACTGTTTTTAACATATTAGCTACTAAAGACGACCGTAGAAAGCGTTGGTCATTTATCATAGGATTGGCTAAGGACAATGGGGGGTTATCTATATCCCATGAATTTGTGTTTACTAATTCGAGTTCAGAATTAACGTTATATGTTATTATTTCATCCATGCCTAGCGCTGAAATTTTATCTTTAATTTGTTCTTTAAAATGCCACATGCTTTTTGGACGATGATGGGGTATAGGTGCAGATATCATTGTGGTCGGTATTGCGTTGTACCCTGTAATTCTAGCTACTTCCTCTATTAAATCTTCTTGTATATCTATTTCTGGCCGCCAATACGGAGGAGTGAAATATGTAGTATCTTCTAGGGATGGTTCAATGGTATCAAATAGATTCATATCTCTATTTTGTGAGTTATTTTTAATGAACCCTAAAGATTCCAGAGTTTTAATAGCATCTTCGTAGGTGATTTCAGACCCAAGAACTTGATTGAAGCGTGTTTTATCAAAAGGGATAAGCTGTGCGTCAGAGGCTTTAGATCCCACATCTATTATCTGATCGTATACTTCGCCCCCAGCAATCTGTTTGATTAATCTTGTTGCTCGACGAAGGCCAATTTCTGCAAGCTCAGGACTCAGCGTGCGCTCAAATCTATAAGATGCTGCAGTGCTTAATCGCAAATGCGATGAAGTTTTTCTTGTATTGATCGGTTCAAAATTTGCTGCTTCAAGCAAGATAGTATGTGTGCTGTCACTAATCTCTGAGTTAGCTCCGCCCATTATGCCGGCTAGCCCGATTGCACCGGACGTATCTGCAATCACTAGCATTGGTGGTTCAAGTTCTCTATCTTCTCCATCTAACGTTGTTAATTTTTCCTTGCTTTTTGCTTTTCTAACAATAATTGAGCGATTATTTATTGAGGTAATATCAAATGCATGTAATGGCTGATTTGTTTCTAGCATGACGTAGTTCGTTATATCGACGACATTGTTAATTGGTCGTTGGCCGATTTTTATCAATATATCTTGCAGCCATTGAGGCGATTGTTTGATTGTGACTCCCTCTATAACGCTTGCAGTGTATCTCCTGCATAAATCAAGATCTTTTATATCAACTGAAATGACACTTTTAGTCAATTTATCAATGGTTGAAAAACTTATTTCAGGCTCTAGCACAGTTTTGTTTGTCAAAGCAGCGATCTCTCTTGCAACCCCTAAAATTGAAAGGCAGTCAGCTCGGTTAGGGGTTACATCTATATTAAAAATTACATCACTGACAACGTTACTTATCGGGATTCCAACTTCAGTAGAATCGTCTAGAACCAAAATTCCCTCATGGTCATCACCAATACCAAGTTCTTTAATGGAGCAAATCATACCTTCTGACTTTACGCCACGAATGTTAGCTTCCCTAAGTTGCTCAACTTTTTCAGAGTGGGTGTTAAAAACTTTTGCTCCTATTTTGGCGAAAGCTATTTTCTGGCCTTCACGTATGTTAGGGGCACCACAAACGACTTGAACAGTATTTTGGGACCCAATGTCAACCATCGGTAATTTAATACGATCTGCATTAGGATGTGGTTCAATTTTAATAATCTCACCGACAATAAATTTATTATCGTCAAGGTGGGCGCCGATTTCTTTATAATTCGACACCTCTACCCCAGCCATAGTTAACATATGAGCAATTTGCTTTGGTGGCAAATCAATCTCAACATATTTTTTTAACCAAGATAAAGGAACAAGCATTTGTAGTTAAAATTGTCCTAGAAATCTAATATCGTTATTGTAAAAAAGCCTGATGTCGTCTATGCCATGTTTAAGCATTGCTATCCGTTCTACTCCGATGCCAAAAGCAAAACCAGTATACTTATTGGTATCGTAACCAACGGCTTTCAATATTTTAGGGTGCACCATACCTGCACCCAAAATCTCTATCCAATTCTCCTCCTTTGTATCGTTATCTTTGGTTCTGGAATTCCAGTCAATTGCCATTTCTGCGCCTGGTTCTACAAATGGAAAGTAGTCACATCGAAAACGAACTTTCACATCTTCACCGAATAATTTACGAGCGAATTCATACAGAGTTCCTTTTAAATCTGTAAAGGATATGTCCTTGTCAACGGCTAATCCTTCAATCTGAGAAAAATGCCATTCATGTGAAGAGTCAGTTGCTTCGTATCGATACACTTTTCCTGGCACTATGAGGCGAATAGGCGGATCCTGTGTTTCCATAGTTCTGATTTGCATAGGAGATGTATGGGTGCGTAGCAACATGGGTCTTTCCCCGTTAGAATCTTTCTGGTCAATCCAGAGCGTATTAAAGCCATCTCTCGCCGGGTGATGCTTTGGTATGTTAAGCATCTGAAAATTATAATAATCAAGTTCGATTTCCGGCCCTTCAATTATTTCGAACCCCATTGATGTAAAAGCTTCACATATGTCACGAATAGTTTGAGTTATAGGGTGAAGGGAGCCACTATTAATTGGCACTCCGGGTAAAGTCACATCTAGTGATTCTCTAATATTTTTATTATCACTAGATGTGACTTTTGTATGCTGGCTAATTAACTTTTGTTCTAGTATTTTGGATGCACTATTTATTGCCTGCCCGAATTTGGGTCTTTCTTTTGAGGGCAATTCAGATATAGACCTTTTTAATTGAACAACAATTCCCTTGCGGCCTAAATATCTGACCTTCCATTCATTAAGGGAATCTAATGTTTTGGTCGCACTTAACTCTGTTAAAGCAATAGATAAAATTTTATCTATATTTTGTGCAGAATCTTTTTCGGTATTTTTGTTCATTAATACAGTAACTAAACCATTTCAGAATAATAGACATATTCGATTACTATAAATATCTTACACGGCAGAAGCATTAACCAATAGACTGATACACTACACTCTAAATCAATTTGCTAAGGGGAATAACAGTGAAAAGAGATGACGGCAGGCAATATGATGAGATGCGAAAGGTAACAATAACACCTGGTGTACAGAAGTATGCAGAAGGGTCAGTCATTATTGAAAACGGCAATACAAAAGTTCTTTGTGCAGTATCTGTTGAGGAAGGGGTGCCAGCATTTTTAAAAGGACAGGGTAAAGGATGGGTTACTGCTGAGTATTCTATGTTACCTCGGTCAACTCATACCCGTATTAGTAGATCTCGTTCTAGTGGTGGGCGTGCAAAAGAAATACAAAGGTTAATTGGACGCTCTCTAAGAGCGGTAACAGACTTGAGCCTATTAGGGGAAAGGACTGTTACTATCGATTGCGATGTATTACAAGCCGATGGAGGTACTCGCACATCAGCGATAACAGGTTCATATGTAGCTTTCGAATTAGCTTGTCGCGAGTTGATAAATCGCGGTTATTTGTCCCAAAGCCCGTTAAAGTATTCTGTTGCTGCCACGAGTGTAGGATTTGTAAATGGAAAACTACTACTAGATCTCGCATATGAAGAAGATTCAAGCGCAGAGGTCGATTTTAATGTGGTAATGACGGGAAGTGGGCAATTTGTAGAGATTCAGGCAACAGGCGAAGAGTTTGTTTTCGGGCACGATACTCTAATTGGAGCTTTAGATTTAGCGAAAAGGGGTATTAACCGTTTAAGTGAGCTACAGTCTCAGGTATTAGCCATTAAATGATGAACGAGTACGGCCAAATAAGGTAAGGCAGATGAATAGCGAAGTAAATATCAAAGTACTTTTGGCGGCTAGGCCTATCGGATATCCCACTGAAGGAGATTTTACAATTGCTGAATCTGAGATTCCAACATTGGAGGAAGGTCAGTTACTGGTAAAAACAGATTGGCTATCCCTTGACCCATATATGAGAGGTCGAATGAACAATGTGAAATCTTATGCTCCTTCTGTTGAGATTGGAGATGTCATGGTGGGTGGGGCAGTCGGAACAATTATGGAATCAAGGACTCCACTTTTCTCTGTGGGCGAAATTATTGAAGGAAGCTTTGGTTGGCAATCATATGCCGCATTGAATGGTGTCGGTTTAAGGAAAGTGAACCCTGCGTTGGGACCCATACAGTCGAGTATAGGAATCCTAGGCATGCCTGGCCTTACTGCGTATTTTGGGCTCTTGGATGTATGTGAACCTAAACCTGGGGATACTGTTGTGATTTCAGCCGCTTCTGGAGCAGTAGGTCAAGTTGTAGGGCAAATAGCAAAGATAATGGGGTGCAGGGTTATTGGTACTTCAGGTACAGATGAAAAAGTACGGTTCATTGTCGATGAACTGGGTTTTGACGTAGGAATAAATTACAAAAAAGAAAATGTGGGAGTTTCACTTGATTCTGCCTGCCCAGATGGGATTGATATCTATTTTGATAATGTGGGCGGATTTGTTACTGATGAAGTTATAAAAAGAATTAACACGGGAGCTAGGATTGCTATATGTGGACAAGTCTCACAATATAACGTAACAGAACCTGAGCTAGGGCCAAGAAATTTGTTCCATTTGACCAAATCGCAGGCAAAGATGGAAGGTTTCTTAATTTATGCTTATGAGAGCAGATATGACGAGGGTCTCTCCAGGCTGTCAAAATGGATTAAAGAAGGCAAACTGAAATATAAGGAAGATATAGTGGAGGGTATAAGAAATGCCCCGCAAACTTTTATTGGCATGTTAAATGGGAAGAATTTAGGTAAAACACTGATAAAGGTGTCGTGATTTAATCTTTTGTGAGACTTATGGGTTATTCATGCACATCGAATATCTTCTGGGTCCCATCTGCTAAAGTATTCCGATTTATTTTCCTCTATTAACTTGTGTTTAGCTTCCTGCCACAGATCTACCCATACTTTGTGATCTTTTAATTCACTATCAGGATTCTTTTTACTTCTGGCCACAAACCCTGGGAAATGTGATCGTCCAGTCGGCTGGCCAATAGGCTGGTATCGTAAATCAAAACTCCATCTTATATCCTCACTATTGTTTTCGAGAGAGGAGTGCTTAGTAAGTTTAGTTAAAAAGATGACATCACCTGGTTCTACTTCCAATGTTATTTTCTCTTCAGTTATATATTCTCCAGGAATTTCAACTTGTTTCCATTGAGGTCTTGTCTCAGTTTTGGTGCAGTGTAAAACCAATCCATCATTATGGCTCTTTTTAGCAACAACAAGACATCCGTTAGCTGTAGTTGCTTTTGTCATAGGAATCCATACAGTTAATATGTCACTATTGTCAGCATCTGAGGTTATTACGCCTTGGTCTTGATGCCACTGAGTGCCGGTTACTAGCCCTGATCCACTCGACTTTTTTCGAAGATTATCGCTGACAGTTTTAAGTGGAGGCTTAATACGTACATGCTGAACTGGGTTTGAATAAATCTCAGGGCCGATGATTTGCTCGACTACATCAAGTAATCGTCGATTAGTTAATAAACCGAATATTGCTGGGCCAGTATGCATTAAGCTATCTTGCTTTATTGAATCCGGGGTAGATTTAGTCAAACTTATATCCATATTTTCGTAATATGGAGCTTCAGGATAATCTCTTAAAATGCTACATAGCTGTTCTCCAAGTGGTTGCTCTTGATAAGTAGCATTGATCTTTTGTTCGAAATACCATTCAGCGGCCAGTTTATCTAAAACATTTTTGTATTCCTGGCGAACGGGCTCAAGATCCAATCGATCATCAAGTACTCCTTTGGCTATCAGATAACCGTGTTTCGAAAGTTGTTCTTTTAACGAAACATTTAAAGTCGCCACGGGTTTCCTTAATGGTTACGGATTGGAGGATGGAATAATGGAGATTCGAAATCGCCAATACTAGCTTCATTAACTTTACATATATGCTCTGCTGCCTCTATTATATTGGCAGAAGCATTTTCTGCTCGTTTCGAGCCCCAAAGTCTATTTGCTTTATCGGTTAATTCGTTTAATAAAGTGTTTTTTTTATCTGTGTAATCGCTCATATTGATGCGTTGTCATTCTTAAATCAATTATAGAGCTTTATTATTAGCCCAGTCAAAGGTAAAATAAACGATACTAATTTAAGCTTAATTAAATCAGTATACTATTAGCCAAAATAAATTGACCCAAAGATGCGCACGCTAATATAATCGATTAGGAATTAACAGATCAAGTCATGTCTAAAAGAACTTATCAACCGAAAAATCGCCGCCGAATGAGAGTACATGGATTTAGATCCAGGATGAAAACTCGTGGAGGCAAAAACGTGCTCAAAAGACGTACGTTTAAAGGCCGCAAGCAACTTACCGTACAACTATAGATCGATAAATAATTTCAACCTGGTGTAATACATTGCTGACAGTTCAAAGTCTTAGAAAACAATTGGACTTTCAAAGAGTGATGAAGTCAGGTGAAAGTTGGGCGGATCGAAAGTTTGTTCTGGTAGCAACGAATCAAATGCCTTCCGCCGTTACGACAAGATTTGGTTTTTCAGTTAGCAAGCGTATAGGAAACGCCGTTATACGCAATCAAATGAAACGAAGATTGCGATCCATTGTATATGGCTTTGATTTCAACGAAGGGTGGGATGCGGTATTAATAGCAAGAAAAGGTTCGATAGATTGTACATATAAGGAAATCGAAAGTTCAGTATCAAGATTATTAATAAAATCAGGAATGGCTGCTGACCGATCGGAATCGAAAACGAGATAAATATAATGAAAAAGTTAGCGTTACTTATAATAGTCATGTACCAACGGGCCATTTCTCCATATTTAGGATATAGGTGTAAGTATGAACCTACATGTTCTAACTACGGGTATGAAGCCATATCTAGGCACGGATTAATTACTGGTTTATTTATGACCGCTTCTAGGCTGTTTAGCTGCCGTCCCTTTGGGGAAGTCGGCTATGACCCGGTTCCATAATTGACAAAAGGGATTTAGTTTTTGAATGATAAAAATGTTACCAGTATGAATTACAAACAACGCCCAGTAAGATCAACTCATGTTCTACTCGTTATATTAATAATTAGCATTGCCTTGTTTGCATGCGTGCCCGGCGGCGGCGCATGTGGGGGTGTTTCAAAGCCAGCTGGTTGGGCTGGTGGAGTGGTTGAGGACAATATACTTTACACCGGGACGATGGATGGTGAAATTGTAGCGATAGATGCTGTTTCAGGAGATTACATATGGCATTTCGAACCTTCGATTGGCGAAGAAAAGAATAGGGCTTTTTACGGTGATCCAGTAATTATTGACGATCTCATATATATAGCCGGGTATGATGGCTATTTATATGTGATATCTAAACTAGACGGTAGTTTATGGGATCAACCAATACCAATTGGAGAAAACAAAGATAACGTGGTTGGTGGACTGGGGTATGGAGAAGGAACACTTTTAGCCGGGTCATCTGATGGAAATATTTACGCATATGACGTGCAAGATATTTCAAATATATGGAGTTTTGAGACGGGCTCAAAAATTTGGACTAAGCCATTAATTGCCGAAGGACAGGCATTCTTCGGATCTTTGGACAAAACATTTTATGCTCTAGATATTAAGGATGGATCTCTTAGTTGGAGCTTTGAAACAGGTGGTGCAATAATCACCCCTGCAGCTAAAGTAGGCAAAACGATTTTATTTGGCAGCTTTGATGGTATTTTTTATGCATTGCAATCTGAGTCTGGAAAAGAGTTATGGCGGTTTACAGATTCTGAAGGGTGGTATTGGGGACAGCCAGTAGTGTCTGAAACGCACGTTTATGCTCCGTCTTTGGACGGAAACCTCTATGCCATCGACATCGATAGTGGCAGGTTGACATGGAAAGTGGAAACAGATGGACCCATTATTGGTTCACCATTAATTTTCGATGACTGGATTATATTTGGCTCAAATGATGGCAGGCTTAGAGTGGTTTCATTAAAGACTGGAGCTAGCCAAAAACGGTGTAACATAGGAGATGATATAAGGACTAGTATTGTAAAAGGTGGCGGAGCCATTTATATGGGGATCTCTAATCGTTCGATACTTGCAATAAATATAAAAGCAAATGGCGACCCGGATGAGAAATGGAGCTATGTTACTAAGGACCAGAGTATTGATCTTGATCGAGCTAAAGCATGTTGATGCCAAACGAGGATTTGTAGAATGGAATTTATAGGCGGTATCTGGAATGGAGTAATTATCAGGCCAATGATAAACAGCCTGGTACTACTCTATTCACTAGCATTTTCTAATTTTGGTGTATCGATAATACTTTTTACACTGTTAATAAGGGCTGTTTTATTTCCCTTAACTGTTAAGCAAAGCAAGCAAATGAAAGCGATGCAAGCAATACAGCCAAAATTGAAAGCTATGCAGGAAAAGTATAAGAATGATCGTCAAAAAGTTTCTCAAGAAACGATGCGTCTATATCGAGAAAATGGAGTTAACCCGCTTGGATGCTTGGGGCCAATGTTTATACAATTTCCAATATGGATTGGCTTATATCAAGCGATAATACAAACGCTTCCTTCTACGCCAGAACGACTAGCAACTCTTTCAAATAAATTATATTGGTGGCTGCCTTCAGTGCATAAGGCAGTGCCATTAAACGGAGACTTTTTTGGGCTCGACTTGGCAGTTCCTGACCCAACAAAAATAGTCCTTCCTGTATTGGTTGGAGTATCAATGTTCGTTATGCAGAAGATGACGACTATGCCTTCAACATCTCCAACCCAAGACTCAACGAATCGAATGATGTTATGGATGATGCCAGTTATGTTTGGATTTTTCACAATTCAATTTCCAAGTGGATTAGCTATTTATTGGATAGTTTCAAATATAGTTGGAATTATTATTCAAGGCTTTGCTACAGGATGGGACCCTTTACTTAAAATACTTAATTTTCAGGTTGTATCACAACCTTCTGCTGTAACAGCTAATGCTATTGCAGGAAACGAAGAGGTAGAAAATGAAGAAGAATACGATAGTGATGACGGCGAAGACCGTAGAAGACGCAATAGAGCTGGCTCTAAAGCAACTAGACGTAAATCGCGAAGAAGTAGAAATCGACGTAATTAGCCGAGGAAAAGCAGGTCTGCTTGGAATTGGTTCGGAAGAGGCTGAAGTTAGAGTAAGCATTGTTGATTTTGGCCCAGATGAAGTTGCGGGAGATGTTGTTAAAACGGTCTCCGATGTTTTGGAAAATTTGTTACGGCTGATGGACGTAGACGCGGTATCAACTTTGAGGCACGCCATGGGAGAAGATGGAGGAGGACCAGTTTTTAATGTGGAAGGTGAAGATTCGGGACTTTTGATAGGACGTAGCGGGGAAACCTTAAGAGGGTTGCAATTTTTGGTTAATTTTATGGCAAACAACCAACTTGGGTTTAGGCCAGATGCGATAATTGATGTTGGTGGATATCAAGAGCGACGTAAGAGATCTCTCCAAATTACGGCAAGAAACGTCTCTCTGACAGTCGCCCAGAGCGGAAGATCGATAACTCTTGAAGCAATGAGTGCATATGATCGCCGGCTAGTACATCTGGCATTATCAGACAACCCTGAGGTTGTTACTCAGAGTGTAGGCTCAGGGATGGATAGGAAAGTTGTAGTAAGCCCTGCTGATATCGACTAGCAATATTTGAAAAGAAGTTATTATGATAACGCAATCAGATTTTGAATTTAAGAAAATATCTACACTTCAAGTTTCTATTAAAAATCAAGTTGGTTTAATTAGAATTAAAGGTAGAGATCAATTAAATTTAATTGATGATCTAATGGTTGCAGAAATAAAAGAGGTCATTAATAGCTTTGATGATAATCCCAATGTTCGCGCAATCGTTTTGTCTTCAGTCGGCGATAATTTTTCAGCTGGCTCAACGGTAAAGTCTCCGCCTAGACATGTTAATTTGAATTCCCAGAGAATAGCATTTGATGTAGCTAATGTTAGAAAAATCACTATAGCATCGCTTCGAGGTAAAGTGCTGGATCAAGGCCTAGAATTAGCCTTAGCTTGTGACATTAGATTTGCGTCTTCAGAAACACGTTTCGGCTTAACCCATATTAAAAACGGATCCATTCCTTGGGATGGAGGAACACAGAGACTCCCCAGAGTAATTGGCCCTTCAAGGGCTTTATACATGATGCTTACTGGTGTCACAATTGATGCAATTCAAGCCTTGGAATATGGATTGGTATCACAAATAACCTCTGAGATTCATGATGAAGAATTGGCTCTTGAATTTGGCTTAATAATTGCAAGTCATGGCCCTATCGCAGTCCAATATTTAAAAGAGGCGGTTAATTCAGGATCAGACCTTAACATCGAAGAGGGAATGCGCCTTGAACTCGACCTAGCCACACTATTACATTCAACTAATGATAGAGCCGAGGGGTTACGTGCTTTTGCGGAGAAAAGGAAGCCGGAGTTTAAAGGTGACTGAGAAATCGGTCATATATGGCAAACAAGGCTCTATTGCTACCATAGAGTTGAACCGGCCAGAATCAATAAATGCAATCAGTCAATCGATGCGAGATTTGATATTTGACGCTCTAACAGCTTATTCATATGATAAAGAGGCTACAGTCTGTATTATATATGGTGCAGGAGACAGAGGTTTTTGCTCTGGTGCTGACCTAATTGAATTTGGTAAAAGTAGATCTCAAACTGAATCAAGGGTGATCAGAAAAAGACGAGATTTATGGGGGTTATTAAGTCAAATAAAAAAACCTTTAATTGCTGCTGTCCACGGATACGTAATTGGAGCTGGACTTGAAATAACCTCCCTATGCGACATTAGGATCTCTTCTGAAGACGCTGTATTTGGTATGCCAGAGGTGGCACATGGGTTTATACCTGGTGCTGGTGGGACTCAAAGTTTTCCAAGAGCAATTGGAAAAACCCATGCCATGAGGCAGTTTTTAAGTGATCGAAATGATCGAATGACTGCACAGAGAGCTTTAGAGCTTGGTTTAATACATAAAATTGTTTCCAGAGATGTTTTATTAAAAGCTGCATACAATTTAGCTGAAGAAATTGCCTTAACAGATCTAGAAGTACTTACCGCTATGAAAACAGCAGTATTGGATGGATTGTATATGCCAATGTCTCTTGGGTTAGACCTAGAAAAAAGATTAAAAGGACGGATCAAACTTAATAACTAAAAATGAATTTTTCTGAAACTCTTTCTATAGCAGCTGAAATTATGCCTCATAGAATTGCTACTCTTTTTGATAATGACTGCACTTCATATTCCCAACTTGACCATCAAGCAGATCTTATTGCATCTGGATTGATTTCAATAGGAGTTAAGCCCGGGGACAGAATCGCATTTTTGGATGTTAATAGTGATAAGCAAGTTAAATTAATATATGGCATCGCAAGGGCTGGCGGTATATCCGTACCTATAAATTATAGAGCTAGAGTGTCCGAAATCGAATTCTCGCTTAATGATTCTGCAGCTTCGGTAGTTGTAGTTGGGCGAGACTATCGAGAAACAATAATCTCTATTAAAGACAATATAAATCATCAGATTAAACTAGTTTCTTTTGAAAGTCATGAATTTACGGCGAATTGGATTGCGTATAGTGAGATTCTTAAGGAAAGCAGCACTTCGTATCCAAAAATAGACTCTAAAGATCCAGCCATAATACTTTATACTTCTGGTACCACGGGCCGTGCAAAAGGCGTTTTGTTAACTCATCAATCGTTAGTCGTAAATTTACTAGATAACGTCTTCCCTGATATTGAAAACAGTGAAATTGTTTTGCTTAGTATGCCGCTTTATCACGTAGCAGGGATACATGTTTTGTTAGCTTCAATTTATGAAGGTCGAAAATTAGTTATACAGCGTCAGTTTCAATCAGGAGAGTGGCTTGAATTAATCGGGAAACATAAAATTTCTAGATCAACTTTGGTGCCAACTATGCTCAAGATGATTATAGAAGATGGCGGATTCAAGAAAGCCAACCTTGATAGCCTTAGAATGATTACATATGGTGCAGCTGGGATGCCTTTTACCGTGATAACCGAAGCAATGAAGAAATTGCCACAAGTTTCTTTTATTAACGCTTTTGGCCAAACTGAGTCAGGCTCTACAATCGCAGCTTTAAATCCAGAAGATCATAATCTGTCTGGGACTTCATTAGAGGTAGAGAAGAAACTAAATAGACTGAACTCTATAGGGAGACCTTTAGAAGGAGTTGAAGTGCGAATCTATGCCAATAAATCAAACGTGCTGCCTGGTCAGATTGGAGAGATATTGGTTCGCAGTCAGCAGATTATGGATGGGTACTGGAATGACAACACTTCTACTTCTTCAGTGATCGATGACGGATGGCTGCATACTGGAGACATGGGATATATTGATGAGGGTGGTTATATTTTCCTTCAGGGAAGATCAACAGACTTTATTAAACGTGGAGGAGAACGTATTTCGCCAAACGAAATTGAAAGCGTACTGTTGCAACATCCTTTTGTTGAGGAAGCAGCAGTAATAGGTAAACCAGATAATCATTGGGGAGAGATTATCTTAGCGTTTGTTAGAAAATCGGACAATTCTGAGGTTACGGAGAAGGATCTAATATCACATTGTAAAAATTTGCTAGCGAGCTTTAAAAAGCCTCAGGAGATTATGTTCATTGAAAAAATGCCAAAAAACTCGTTAGGTAAAGTTTTAAAAACAGATCTGAAAAAACTATACCTAAATTAACCAAATAAAGCAGATTAGCTCTCGATCTTATCGAAGCCCGTGTATTTTCTTAAAACTTCTGGAATAAGTACAGAGCCATCACTCTGTTGATAATTTTCAAGTATGGCAATCAATATTCGTGGTATAGCCAAACCCGAACCGTTCAAGCTATGAGGATATATAGGTTTTGCCCCGGATTTTGGCCTATACCTTATGTTTGCTCGCCTAGACTGAAAATCATCACAATTGGAACAGCTGCTGACTTCTAACCAATCCTCGCTTCCAGGCGACCAGACTTCTAGGTCGAAAGTTTTCACCGCTGAAAATCCTAGGTCTCCAGCGCAAAGCTCAATTACCCTGTAAGTAAGTCCTAATTGTCTGGCAATTTCCTCAGCGTTATCTACGAGTTTTGAAAGTTCTTCATCAGAGTTGTCTGGGCTAACAAATTTATACATTTCGACTTTATCAAATTGATGCACCCTTTTAATGCCTCGTGTTTGACTGCCAGAAGCAGCTTTTTCTCTACGAAAGCAAGGAGTATGGGCGACAAATTGTGCAGGGATTTGATCTGGATCAAGTATTTCATCCCGAAACATGCTAGTTATCGGCACTTCTGCTGTTGGAATTAACCATAAATCATCTTCTTGATCGTGATACATGGTTTCGCTGAACTTTGGTAGATGGCCGCTTCCAGTTACTGTTTCAGTATTCACTAAATAAGGTAAATACAACTCCTCATATCCATGCTCTTCTATATGCATGTCTAGCATCCAAGAAATTAAGGAGCGCTGTAGTTTTGCTCCCTTGCCATTTAGAACATAAAACCTTGACCCCGATATTTTTGCTGAAGCTCTCAAGTCAATGATTCCTAGTGCTTTTGCAATTTCAAGGTATGGAAGGAAATTCGAAACTGATTTGACTGCACCTTCGATAGTACGAACAATTTGATTTGATGACTCATCTTTTCCATCAGGAACGTCTGCCCTAGGGATATTAGGTACATTTAACAGGATGGTTCGAATATCTTGTTGAATAGACTTATATTCGATTTCTAAGCTTTTTACTTTTTGGCCCATAGCTTTCATGTCACTAAGCAATTCCTTACTAGGTCGCGTGCCAAGGCCGATTTGATGGCTAACTTTTTTCCTCTCCGATCTAAGTGTATCTACTTCTTGTTGAATCAGTTTGCGTTTATCGTTTAATTTAAGTAATTCATCTAAAGGAACTGAGCCACCTCGTCTTAGAAGAGAAGCGCGAACATTTTCCGTGTCTGATTGTATAAGTTCTATGTTTAACATTGCAGTAATCTAATTTAACCTAATTCTTCTTGTAGTCTTTTAAGTATTAAATGTTCATCTCCATCGTCTACAGTTTGTATTCGAATAATGAGCGAATTTGCGACAGTATCAGTTCTTAAATGAATGATGGGGTCACCATTTTTAAGTGATTCTTGTAATTCGTCAGCTGATAAGCGGGAAGCGTTTTTATCGATCATAATCCTCAAGCCTTCGACCATGCCCTTATCAGGAAAATCGGCTACAGTTACACCAGGAAGATTTGCAATTTCATAGCGAATCTTATTAAGTCTATTTTCATATTGAGCTAAACGTGACTCATGGTCCATTTTAAGCCACTCTTGAAGCGCAACAAAAGTTCCAATGACGGTTTGGCGGTCCATTTTTATTGAGCGACCAAAAACTCTGGTATGTTCATATTCAAAACCAACGAAACTTAACCGGTATGCAAGACGTATCAGATGTTCATTAGCCCCTACCAGCAGGCCGCTGGTATTTAAACCTTCAAAGTATTTTCCTCCATATCCAACCAAATCCGCTCCATTTTGGGCATAGAGGCTTAATCGATTAGTAGGGTATACTTGGCCGGCAGCATCTACAAGTAGAGGGATATTGTTTCGCTGAGCCAATTTAGTTAGCTTATTAAATGCCACAATATCGGTTCTTTGCTCTCTCTCATCAGGATCATCATATAATCCGCCTGCTAGGTAATGAATGCCCGCTGTGTTTTCATTTATTGATTCCTCAATATCTTTTTCAGTGGTACGATCTTCATTGCCAACTTCAATTAGCACTCCTCCTGGAACTGTTACAGCTTTGTCATAGCTTACACGTAGTTGTTTTTGTATTATGAACTCGTTTGGCAGGCCAGTTACATCGGGTAATTGCTCAATGGCTTCTTCATTATTTCGTGTAATACATGCAGCTGCCCCAAGTGAAAGAGCTGCAGAGCATCCTGGAGTTACCATAGCAAACGGCACATTTAACATTTCAGCAATTCTTTCACCAGAAACCTTAACTAGCTCACTCATTTTTACATAGTCCAGAGAAGCATCTTCCATCGCTGCCTTAACAACTTTAGAAGGGTTGTTTCCTCCAATCGCAGTAGGGTGGCCATGGGCGTTTATGACCGGTTTAATGCCTAAATCTTTGTATATTTTGCTACGTCCAGCCATGTTGACTTAATTAGCCTCTCTAGATTATTGAGCGAATGCTTTTATAGTATTTATATAATCGACTTTTATATTTTGGTCAACTCCGAAAGGAGCTAGAACAGGTAAGTCAAGGCCCAGTGACATCCGTTTTGTAATTTGATCATAACAATTAGATGGACGCCCAACCATAGCCACTTCCTCTTCCATGTTTGACGATATGGATGCTATTGCAGCATCCATATCGTTAGAATTTAAAGCTGATTCTGCTGAACGCATTTCTTTTTCAAACCCACATGAAATAAAGAAACTTCGATAATTCGCATGTCGTGAATAAGATGCTATTTCGCTCTTTAACTTTTTTCTAGCTAGATCAATGTTTTCAACCCCAACATAGGTTCTAATATATGCGGCTAAGTCTGGTTTACTTTGGTTTTGCAAGTTTTGTTTGCTCGTGGAGTTAAATAGTTCCGCAAATTGCTTAAGTTTGCTTATAGCAGTCCAATTCAATAAAACCCCATCTGAAATTTGTGCAGCCAGCCTAATCATTTTTGGCTTCAATGCAGCAAGATATATAGGTACACTAGCATTTTTGGCAGCTAGGCCAAGTTTCCCAGAATCAATCTGGAAATGTGTGCCATTCAAGTCCAAAGTTTCACCACTCAACAGTCCTCTTATGATCGTGACTGTTTCTTTTGTTCTACCAATAGGGTCAGCAAATTTGCCTCCATGTATTTTTTCTACCACCAATTTATGACCTATTCCCAAACCCAGTACGAAACGCTGATTTGTCATTCTTGCAATATTAGCTGCTGTCATTGCTGTGACAGTTGGTGTTCGAGAAAAAATTGGAAGAATGCCTGTTCCTAGCTTAATTGTTTTAGTGACAGATGATAAATAGCCGATGAGAGATACTGAATCATATCCACCGCCCTCTGGAATCCAAATAGATTCGAAACCAGCAGACTCTGCAGCGAGAACGATTTGCGTAATATCTTCAATAGATAACCGAGGGTCGTTTTCGATTCTAATTCCTAAACGTTTATTGCTAGACATGTTTAAATTATTAATCCACCCTTATTAATCAATTTTACTGGCTATGGTCATCGTATTTAGTCGACACATAAATTTAACTTCTGATTTTACATTGAAACCGGCTTCATGAAGCATTACCTTTAAATCATACTGGGTAATCCCCCATAACTCATGTTGATGATGATCCCTTTCAATTTGATCTGGATCTGAGCCAGACCTGAGTTTATGCCATATAAAAGAAACCCGTGGAGGAATCATTGTGATTATTAATATTCCACTACTTGATAGTAGGCGATATGCTTCATTGAGCAGAGACTCTCGGTTCGGAATATGATTCAATGAAGCAATGAATGAGATGGTTTCAAAGCTACCGTCTTCCAAAGGTATATTCGCAGAGTCTTCTATGATTAAATCTACATCTCCCCAATCATGAACATCTACTCCCGTTCCTTTACCATTATAGGATCTAACTAATTGATTATTGCCGCAGCCGATATCCAGCAGTCTCCCAGTGACATGAGGAAGAACAAGTTTGATACGCCAACTTCTCAATAAATTTGTTAATGAATACAATCTAACTTACTACCAAATATTTTTTGAATTTACTTTGATTTAATTACTCTCAAATAATATCAAATTATCTTATTTATCAGATAGGTGGCTACAATGGGTTATCGTTACAAGTCAATACTATGTAGCTGCCTGCTATAATTTTCGTTATTATTGATCGTATACTAACAAAATATCACATTGTTTATAAAATAAAGACCTATTGTTTTAGAGGTTTTCAAAAACAATGTTGAAAAACGGCGCTACTTAATCGTTATTGAAATAATGTTAATAAATATCACCCTATATGGATCCAATGATTAGACCTGTTGTATTGGCTGGTGGCTCTGGCACAAGACTTTGGCCATTATCCCGTGAAGACTTTCCTAAACAATTTCTTAAATTGGTGACTGAAAAGACTATGATTCAGGACACTATGCTTCGCTTAGATGGACTTAATCATGATTGCAACAGCTTGCCGCCGATTGTTATTTGCAATGAAGAGCATCGGTTTTTGATAAGCGAGCAACTTAAAGAGATAAACAGATCGCCAGATGTAACTATACTTGAGCCAATTGGTAAAAACACCGCACCGGCTTTAACGTTAGGAGCTCTCTGGTCTGTAGAGCATGATAAAGACTCAATATTACTAGCTTTGCCAGCCGATCAATATCTTGGTCAACCAGAAGTTTTTTATGAAGTAGTAAAAGAGGCACAAAGTTTAGCAAATGAAGGGTATTTTATAACTTTTGGTGTGCCACCTCTTTTGCCTGAGACTGGTTTTGGTTACATAAAGACTGAGCCGATGTCAGGTAATTTCAATAATGGACAAATAAATGTTATGAGAGTAGCCAAATTTGTAGAGAAACCTGATTTGTTAACAGCAAAGAAATACTTAGATTCAGGGGAATATTTATGGAATAGCGGAATGTTTATGATGAAGGCTAGTATATGGCTAGACCTAGTTAGAGAGTTTTGTCCGGATATTAGTGAGACATGTATTAAAGCATATGATAAAGGTTCAATAGATGGTAATTTTTTCAGGCCCGATAAAACTACGTTTATGGACTGCCCATCTGACTCAATTGACTATGCTGTAGCTGAAAACATAGATGTAGATCGCGGTAATCCATGCCCCTTGGTATTTGAATATAGGTCAGACTGGTCAGATCTTGGGACATGGACTGCAATAGCGGATAAGTTGAGCTCCGATATAAAGAATAATGTTATCAAGGGCGATGTTCTTACAGAGGATGTTTCTAACTCAATTGTCATCTCGGATGGACGTTTATTAGCAGCGGTAGGCCTAGATAATGTTGTTATAGTGGAAACACCCGATGCAATATTGGTGACTTCTAAAGAGAAGATTAATGATGTTGGTAAACTAGTTTTAAAGATGCGTGCATCTGGCCGTACTGAACACGCTAACAACCTTAAAGTACATCGCCCTTGGGGTACGTATGAAATATTGGATAAAGGGACTGGGTTTCAAGTAAAACACTTAAGAATTCATCCTGGACAATCTATATCTTTACAACGGCATAAGCATCGTGCAGAACACTGGGTTGTAGTTAAAGGAAAAGCAAAAGTGGTTTGTGGCAAAGAAACGTATGAATTGTCTGAGAATCAGTCAGCATATGTTCCTCAGGGCGTAAAACACAGGTTATTTAATCCTGGGTTAGAGGTATTAGAAATTGTTGAAGTCCAATCAGGTGAAATGATAGATGAGGAAGATATTGAGCGCTTTGAAGACAGTTATGGTCGAATTTGATAATAGATTCACACACACACATTTTCCCGCCTGATTTTCTTCGTAATCGACAATCTCTTTTAAACATAGACAAAACATTTAATGAGCTATACTCTGATTCTCGATCCAAATTAGCAACTGCAGAAGATCTCATTGAATCCATGGATGAAAATAAGATAGATGTATCTGTGGTTATGGGTATTGGTTGGACAAATTTTGAGCTTTCTGAAAAATCCAACCAATATATAGCCGAATCTTGTCAAAAGTATCCAGATAGGCTAATTGGGTTTGGTTCAATTGACCTATCATCTACTAACGCAGTAAATCAAGTTAGCTATTGTTCAGATATTGGATTAAAAGGCATAGGAGAGTTGCACCTAGATCACCAGCTTTTCAGGATTGGTGGCTATGAAGTGATCGATACTGTTATACAGGCGATTAAGGCTAAAGGCCTTATTTTATCAATACACTGTTCTGAACCTGTTGGGCATCTATATCCTGGAAAGGGCTCTAACACTCCCGAAAAAATAGAAACATTATTAAAGTTATCTGAAGGAGTGAAACTCATACTTGCGCATTGGGGTGGGGGAATACCGTTTTATGGCCTAATGCCAGAAATAGGGAAACTATTTGAGTCTGTGTTTTTTGATACTGCCGCATCTCCATTTTTATATGATCGTAAAATATTTGAGATTGTAAGTAGTCTAGTTGGCTCAGATCGCATTCTTGCAGCTAGTGATTACCCATTATTAGAATTTTCACGCATAAAAAATGACATTGAAGTCAGTAATTTGAGTAATAAAGATAAGAAGCTTTTGTTGGGAGATAATGCCAAAAATCTTTTTAATCTCAGTTGCGATTAATTTTCCATATAATCAAAATAATCAAACCACGTTTGAAAAAAGAAACAATAGTTCAATAATTTAAATTGAGTGCTATACTTTCTGGAAATACTGTTTAATTTTGTGAATTAGTAGATAAGGGGAAAATGAAGATGGGTTCTGAATTTCCGATATGCAAAGAGTGTTCTGAAGGCAATCTGCTTCCGCTGTCTGATTTTGGTAGTCAAGGCGCTTCAATACATTATAAAGCGTGGGTGTGCAGCCAACCAAGTTGTGGATATAACATCAAAATCCGTAATGGAGATGTTTATATAAATGAACCAATAAGTAATGGAGATAGTCACATTCCGAGAACTCGAGGTTAATAACACATTTAATTTGTTTCTAAACTTGTTTGATTTCCTCACTCAAGGCTATAGTAACTTTTATTAATTGTAGACAGTGAGGGTTCAATATTGCCAATTAGTGATGCGATTAATAAGTTCTTCAATTCGGATACAGTTTGAATAAACGTTTAAGTATAGGCGTGACAATGGTGTTCATAGGGCTAGTTACGCTATTGTTTATTGGCGGCTATTTAATTTTTATCGTTAATGAAAAATCTAACTTAGAGCAATTAAATGTAAATTTAAACAATGGTTTAAGCTATGACAATATAGCGGTTACTATCGATGAGCAAGACATTGATAATCTTTCTATAATTGACCTGCCAGCTCACTTTTCTCGAATGCATTTTGGAGTTTTATTCCATCCTAAATATTGGCATGACCCTATTAAAACAGGAACGGATACACGTCTATTAACTGAGATTACTGAAGGGTTCGACTTAGCATCATCCTTGGATAATTTGGCTCTGGTTGTGCCTAAAGGTACGGCTACTCGAATTTTAATACCAATGTTGAATATTGATTCGCCGGTTGATGAATTAGGAATTATTGATCTTGGCGATAGCCAAGAATATGAAACACCTGATAATACTGTAGGCCATATTCCTGAGACAGCCGATCCTGGCGAAGTGGGTAATGGATGGTTTTTTGGGCATCTAGAGAGTCCATTTAGTGGTGAAGGAAATGTTTTTCACAGACTACCCGAAATACCTGAGCTTTTGCGTGAAATTAATGAGATAGGAGAGGGAGGAATCAACATAATAATACATAGCAGTACAGGTGAGTATTTATACCAAGTTACTTCATCAGAGGTGTTGCATGCTGATGAATTGAAGATATATGGCTCAGATAACTCGCGTATTAGCCTGGTTACATGTGTTCCTCGGTTAGAATATTCTCACCGTCTGGTTATTAAAGCCATTTTAGTTGGGGTAAAAGCCCATTAGTTTAAGTTGTCGATAAAGTATCTCTTAAAAGTTGTATAAATGCCTTGGTCGGAGTTGACATTGTTTTACCTCTTAGGTTAATAATTCCAGCTTGCTCCACAGGGAGCATGTGTGCAAGTCCTATCACTCCAAATGACTCGTGATCTTTTGGATCTATTGCTATTCGAGGGCCAACCGAGATTCCCATTCCTAATTCTACATACCGCTTGATCATGTCCATGCTGTCTAATTCAACAATTATTTCGTATTCTAGACCTCGGCGCCTGAATTCAGTTTCAAGCATCAATCGAGTGTACGTCCCCCTTCCCATCATAATTAAAGGCCAAGGTGCAATTTCGTCTAATGAACTAATTGTTGAATCTAATAATGGGTGATTAAGCGGGGTTATTAACACTCTTTCGTAAGCAAATAGTGGTTGAAACTCGAAATCTATACCACGTTCTGGACCAGGTACGAGCCCTATGTCTACTTCGCCTTCGCTCACCATGTTTAAGACCTCATCACGCCTTCCGGATAAGATCCTTAGATGTCCATGAGGGTGTTGTTTTAGAAAGATTTTCACAACTTGTAGCAATCTGTGGGGAATTATGTCATGAGTAGCAGCAACTCTGACTGGGCTAACCTGCTCTGCAATTCCAGTCTCGTCTAATAAAGAATTTATACCGTCTAAAAGTGGTTTTGCTAAATCAGCAAGAGTTATTCCCGCAGCAGTTAATTGAATTGGCCTTTTTATTCTGTCGAAAAGTAGTGTGCCTAATGCCTGTTCCAGTTTTTTGATATGTGTAGTAGCAGTTGGCTGGCCTATTCCAAGCTCCTCAGCAGCTTTAGTGATACTTCTTAATCTAGCCGCTGCCACGAAACTTCTTAGTTCTCTTAGTTCCATATCAAGTCACTCCTTGACTATACAGTATCATAAAATTTAATACTAATTATATTACAGTATATGTGTATACGATGTTAATTTTGCTGGATAATTATATTAAAAGCCGTTGAATTAATGATTATCGAGTAAGTAAAGGAAAAATTAATGACAAAATTATTTAGAAAAGCAAGGAAACGTTCAAATCTAAAATCTGGATTCGATTTATACATGCGTTCATTAAATAGTAGGCACACTAGTTGTGGCCCTACAGCCGATGAGGCAAGAAGAGATTTTATAAGGTTCCAACACTTAATTTAGAAATATAATGTGTTCGTGGTGGAGTAGCTCATATCTAGGCTCAATGAAAATCCTTATAATTGCCGATATGAGCTTTTTTGTTGGGAGGAATGGTGGATTTAAATAGACGGCGTAGTGCCATAGATAAAAATGATAGTAATCAGCCTCCTTTATCAAAAACTTCTGAAACGTGGATCACGAAGATAAATTCACTGTTTAAGGTGAAATCTCTAGGTGATGATATATGGGATGATCTTGAAGAGGGGCTTATATTAGCTGACGTTGGCGCTCCTGTAACTTTAGATCTAATTAATAAAGTCAGATCTAAAGTTACAGAAATGGCAATTAAAGACCCAGAAGGGGTTTTGGAAATCTTAAAGCATGAGGTAAAGGCGCATTTAGAGCATGGGTCAGATTACGTTGAATTAATCAAAGCTTTTCAAGTTTCAAATAATGTTAGTCCTATTGTTATTTTATTCGTAGGAGTTAATGGGGTTGGAAAGACTACAACTCTAGCTAAGCTAGCTCATATGTACATTAATTCTGGAAAGAAGGTAATTATCGGCGCCGCTGATACATTTAGAGCTGCTGCGATTGATCAGGTCAAAATATGGGGTGATAAATTAAATCTGGATGTAATAGCTCATTCTCAAGGATCTGATCCAAGCGCTGTCGTATTTGACACAATTGAAGCGGCTAAAGCTCGCAAAATGGATGTGGTTTTAATTGACACAGCTGGTCGCATGCATAATAGTACAAATTTGATGGATGAGTTGAACAAGATGTCTCGTGTGGCAGTGAAGGCTGGAATTGGAACGCCAAAAACTATCCTTGTCTTGGATGCATCTACTGGACAAAATGGCCTGCAGCAAGCAAGGGCTTTTCTTGGATCTATGGGATGTGATGGAATAGTATTGACCAAGCTAGACGGAAGCTCAAAAGGCGGGGTGATACTGTCAGTTTACTCAGAATTTAAAATGCCTGTTTTGTATGTGGGTACTGGTGAAAATATCGGTGATTTAGAGCTATTTGATCCAGGTCAATTTTCGCAAGATTTATTTTCCGAATCTTCATAGAATATCCTGCAGCCTGGTTAGAGTTTCACAGTTCTTGCAAATAAAACTGGATAATCAATGTAAACTAGAGACACACTTCGCCCAATGGTTTGATTCTGGAGGAAATAGTTGAGTGAATCTTTAATCTGGATCCTCATGATTGAATTCATAGGAGTAATTGCGCTTCCTATGTCCTTTCTGATTTTTAGGTGGATGCCTGATAGAGGCATTACGCTATCAATGCCATTAGGAATACTCATTGGGGCCTATTTAACTTGGGTTTTAAGTTACACTGGCCTAGTATCGGCAAATAATTATGGACCGATATTATCATTAATAATTATAGCTGTGCCTTCTATATTTATCTGTTGGCGTAACGGGAAAGAAATCCTCCAACATCTACGAAGACATGTTTGGTTGATTTCAGTGACTCAACTAATATTCTTGTCACTGATTTCTTTGTGGACTTTGTATAGGTTCTATGACCCAGCAATATCCCATACAGAGCAACCAATGGATTTCGCATTTCTTAATGCATCGATGAGAACCGAATTTGCGCCTCCAGAAGATCCTTGGCTTAGAGGGGAGTCCATAAGCTATTACTATTTTGGTTATTGGATCATCGGATTTTTTTCTAACTTAGTTGGTACTACATCAAGCATTGCGTATAATTTAGCCCTTTCATTAATTCCTGCCTTAACATCTGTGGGAATAATTGGTTTGGTTTACAACATCATAAAAATTGATGGAGGGAAAATTAAATTCGCTATATTAGCGGGGCTAATTTCCTCAGTTGCTCTATTAACTGCGTCTAATTTTGAGGCAGCATTTGAATTCATGCGATTCAATGGTATTGGAGGTGAGTCTTTCTGGGATTGGCTTTCAATAGATGGAATTACTGGAGATGCAGTTAATTTAACCAACAGTTGGAGGCCGACGGAATTTTGGTGGTGGTGGCGTGCAACTAGAGTTATAAATATTTTTGAAAATGGCATGGGATTGGATTATACAATTCATGAATTCCCTTTGTTTTCAAGTTTACTTGGAGATTTACATCCGCATTTTTTGTCGCTACCATTTGTAACTTTATTTTTGGGCCTTGTTGCTAATTTTATTTTTAATCCGCGTACTACAATGCCTAGCAGTAGATTTGTTTTCAACTCGCAAATTCGAAAGGTGTGTAGCGCTTACGGCAAGGCATTTGCCAATAATGGAGCTCAATTTATTTGTATCGGATTTATTTTAGGCGCTCTGGGTTTCATTAATGCTTGGGATTTACCGATTTTCGGTTTAATTTTCATTGGAGCTGTGTTTTTTAGGATACATAAAGAACACAGGGTTACATTCCTAGAACTGTTAACCAAAGCTATTCCAATTTTGGCGATTGTATTTCTCTCGGCATTCTTACTATATTCTCCATATTACATTTATTTTGAAAGCCAATTCTCAGGCCTGGCTCCTGTTGTAGACATAACGTCAAGGCCGATACACTTTTTCATCGTTTGGGGATTATTTATGGTGTTAGTTATACCATTTGTTTTGTATATTTTTTCAAAATCAAAAGTGAGATACGGGTGGTTTAGAAATTTTTGGATATCGATATTCATCGGAGTTTTACCATTTATAGCTTGGTTACTCTTAATTGGGTGGACTGGTAGTTCTGAAGTTTCGGTAATTAAACGCTTAATTAAATTGTCACCGATTATGATTGTTGTTTTTATGGCAATTTACTCTGCCTTATACCTGTTGCGAGATGGCAGAATAGGCGGCACTAAAACATTGGGGCTATCTGTAACTTTGGTTTTAGTTGGCGCGGCATTTACTTTAATCATGATTCCAGAATTGATTATCGTAAGTGATCAATTTGGAAGTCGGATGAATACAGTATTCAAATTGTACTATCAAGCATGGATTCTGTTTTCAATTTCAATTGGAGTTGCTGTGTACTATTTATGGAATTTATTAATAAAAGCCAAAGGGTTTCAAAAATTGCTGCTTATGATTTTTAGTGGTATTTCAATATTCTTGATATCAATCTCTTTATATTATGCGCCTGCCGCATCATTTAGTAAGGTTGATACAAGCGAATCTAAAAGTTTAAATGGTTTAGAGTACATAAAGAACCAAAATATTGATGAATTAGATTCCATTAGTTTTTTAAGCAAGACAGTTAATAATCACCAAGCACTAGTTGAAGCTGTTGGCACATCTTACAGTGAATATGGACGGATTTCTTCCAGTACAGGTATACCAACGATATTGGGATGGCCAGCCCATGAAATACAATGGAGAGGCTCTGATTTAGGTTTATCTGAACGTGCAGATGATGTTGAACGCATTTATCAAAGCTTAGATCCAACAGAGACCTACAGCTTACTGGTTAAGTATAAGGTGAGTTATGTATATATTGGCCCAAGAGAGAGGCGCCAATATGGGATTAGCGGGCTGAGTAAATTTGAAGCGTTTATGGATAAAGTGTTCGAGACTGATACCGTAGTGATATATAAGGTGAGGTAAAATCTTCTTTGCTCACGAATTTAAAAATAGAATCTAATCTACCCAAAATGAATCTATTTACTGGTTTTTACAATCGGTCATTTTCAAATTCAATTGTTAAAATACCCCGATTTTTAAAAAACAACAAGATAGAGGCATCAGGGTATTTTTTGCTGATTATTTTTGCAGGGATAATGCGCTTTTGGGATTTAGGATCGCGCGCTTTACATCATGATGAAAGCCTTCATGCTTACTTCTCATGGCAATTATTTGCTGGCAACGGGTATATCCATAATCCAATGATGCATGGCCCACTTCAGTTCGAGCTTAATGCCGCACTTTTCTATATTTTTGGAGTCACTGATTTTACTGCTAGATCGATTTACGCAGCTTTTGGCATTTTATTAATCCTTTGTCCTCTGTTATTGAGAGAAAAACTTGGAAAGTTAGGTTGTTTTATTGCAGCTGTTTTACTGGCATTTTCTCCAGCAATGCTTTATTTCAGTCGATTTGCACGTAACGACATTCTTATGGCGGTATGGACATTTGCCTTAATAGCATTTCTATGGCGGTATTTGGATTCAGGGAAAAATAAGTATTTGTATGGGGCAGCAATTAGTTTAGCATTATCGTTTTCATCAAAAGAAAGCACATACTTCACAGTAGCTATAATTTCTATTTACTTAGTCCTTGTTTTGATCCATAGGAATATATATTTGATTTACAAGCAAAATAATATTTATGGAATGACTATCCTCAATGCTTTCCTTAGAGTAAATGCGATACTGTATCAAAAGCTATGTAAATTTAGATTGTTCCAAAATGTTTCGCGTGAGGCAACGTTTTTAATTGTTTTATGGACTACCTCCTTGCCTTTGTGGGCAGGATTCATTTCCATTTTTCAGATTGCAGGATCGAATCTCGTGCTTGCTTCTGAAATTGGACCGAATATAGGATCTCCATCTGGTGGAGGACTAGTGATTGCAGGAATATTAATAGCAGTTTGCTTTTTAGCAGGATCTATTATTGGTCTTCGGTGGAATTGGAAGGTGTGGTTGAAATGCGCCCTGCTCTTTTACATTCCATGGATATTATTCCACACTACGTTTTTCGATAATATAAATGGAATTGGTTCAGGGTTGTGGCAGTCTCTAGGATATTGGATTGCTCAACAAGGCGAAAGTAGGGGAAACCAACCTTCATATTATTACTTATTAATTACTCTACTGTATGAGTTTCTTCCATTATCAGTTTCACTCGCTGCAGTTATCTACTATTTTAAGAAAAAAGAGGCATTTGCTAAATTCCTAATATTCTGGTGCATGGCCACATTCTTAATGTATACGATTGCCAGCGAGAAAATGCCTTGGCTGTTGGTGCATATTACTTTGCCAATGATAGTTCTTTCAGGGAAGTTATTAGGCGATTATCTAAAAAACGAAACCATATTGAAATGGATTAACCTGAAAAACGGCCTTCTAATATTGTTAACGTTATCTTTTATATTCTTTTTGTGGAGATTAGCATTTTTCGGATTGGATGGAAATCCAGGTGATTTGTGGATGTTAGCTTTATTAATTTTTGGAGCGATTTTAGTATTATTTGGGTTCGGGTATCTAGCAAGAGTTAACCCGTATAAACATTGTTTGAAAATTGTTTCCGTAACTCTTATTTTGATTTTATTTGGGTTAACGATTCGCAGCGGATTTATTGTCACATATAAAAATGGAGATACTCCGGTAGAAATGTTAGTTTATACTCAGACTTCCCCTGATGTTCCTCAGTTAGCTAAGCTTATATCTACCATAGGGTTAAAAACAGGGAACACGCCTACTGTGGATGTTGATTCTACAAGCGGTTTTCAATGGCCATGGGCATGGTATCTAAGAGATATTGCTCTAGCAGGGTACCCTCAGTATGGACAACATTTGCCTTCTAGCATGCTAGAACAGCAAGTCCTAATAATTCACTCTCAAAATAAATTAGCAATTCAAGAGCCTGTTAAAGAAAAGTATGGAGAAGGACAAAGGTTTAGGCATAGATGGTGGTTTCCGGAACACACTTATCGGGATCTTAGCTTAAAAAAAATAGTTATATCTATATTTGATCGAGCTGCATGGATTAGGGCTAAGGATTATTTCCTATATCGTGACCTTGATCATAAGTTGTCAAGTGAAGATGCATATGTATACTTTGATGACTTTGAAATGCGAAAATTTAGTTTACTTGAATTAGAATAATCATATTATGCTTCAAATATAGGAGCTAAGCTATCTAATCAATTTTAAAGTCCTGAAATTCTCTGAATTGAAAAGTATATTCTTAAATTATGTTGAATCGTTATAAAACTTGGATTGGACTCGGATTGACCGCAATCTTGCTAATTGCTTTTCTGCTAACCGTAGATGTAGTAAAGATGTTTGATTCTTTGGTCGATGCAAATTACGTGTTTATTTTACCTGCCATTGTAATGTATTTCATATCAATTTTGTTTAGAACAATAAGGTGGAAAATGCTGCTAGCACATATGCACGGAATCAGCATATCTAGACTTTATCCAGTTGTAGTTGTTGGATATATGGCTAACAACATTTTACCAATGAGGTTGGGTGAGTTTGTTAGAAGCTATTATCTTAGAGAACGAGAAGGGGTGAGCGTGAGTGCTGCACTAGCAACGGTTTTCGTAGAACGTGTAATTGATGCGCTTACACTTCTGATTTTTATAGTTGTGATTTCCTTGATTGTTCCTTTAGGAGTAGGTGGAGTTGTTGAAGGCTTAGGGGAAAGATTCGGAATAGCATGGCCTTTAATTGTTTTGGGAGCTACCGTTCCATTTATAGTTGTTTTTACATTATTGATGCTCATTGCGCGTTACCCAGAATTCACACTGATTCTTACCTCAAAAATCTTTTCCAGATTACCTAGCACGATTAATTTAGCTTTAAATAACCTATCTAAAACCTTTGTTATAGGCCTTTCGGCGTTAAAAAGTCCTCAGTTAATACTTAGTATGTTTTTTGTTTCTATTCCAATTTGGCTATTTGAAGCAGCGCTTTTTTACCTAATAGGTGTTTCCTTTGATTTGCAACAACATTTAGGAGGCCATGTTAATTTAGTTATAATCGCCGTCCTTGTTACAGCGATTACTAATATTGGATCTTCTATTCCTGCTGCACCAGGAGGAATTGGCTTATTTGAAATAATTGCTCGCGAAACATTGGTTTTAATACCTTTAGGCATAATCGATAGGTCTGTAGCTGCTGGATATGCAGCAGTAGTTCATGCTACTTTACTTATACCTATGATATTACTAGGACAAATAATACTGTGGTCGGACAATATATCACTTAATCGTTTGTGGCTTTTGGGTAAAAATAATAACGAGGACGTTGATTGAAAGTAGGAATTATTGGAGCTGGAGCAGCCGGACTAGCAGCAGCTTACGAATTGGCGCTTGCTGGCGTTGAAGTAACCGTGTATGAAAAGGCTTCATTTGTTGGAGGCCAAGCATCGACATTTGACGTCGAATCGACTCCCCTTGAGCGCGGCTATCATCACTTATTTACTTCAGATTCTGACATAATTTCCTTAATGTCAGAAATAGGCATGTCTGATCGAATGGAATGGCATGAGTCTAAAGTAGGCATATTTTATGATGGAAAAATATACAAGTTTGTAACGCCAATAGATCTTTTGAAATTTACACCTTTAAGCATCATTGATCGAATTCGGTTGGGCTTAGTGACAGTGATTTTGAAAATGATAAAAGATTGGAAATCCCTTGAAAACGTAACTACTGATGAATGGATAAAAACTTGGGCAGGAAGAAGAGTTTATGAAGTAGTGTGGGGTCCTCTGTTGCGTGGGAAATTTGGTGACAGACATTATAGCGAAATCGGAATGCCATGGTTCTGGGGAAAAATACATACTCGATTTGCATCTCGAGGAAAGAATATGGCTAAAGAACTTTTAGGTTACCCTAAAGGGAGTTTTGGTGAAATTTTTGAAACTTTGACTAAGAAAATCCAACTTATGGGTGGCACTGTAAAGTTATCTACAGGAGTCAATAAGATAATAGTAGAGGAAGGAAGGGCAGTTGGGCTTTTGGTCGAATCAGATTCTGGGGAAGAGTTTACAAAAAAATTCGATGCAATATTGTCTACGACCCCGTCTTTTGTGTTTCCAAAACTTGTGCCAAAAATGCCTCAAGAATACGAAGATCGACTTAAAATGGTCAATTATATGTCGGCTGTGCTTATTATATTGATATTAGACCGTCCCCTTACCAATGTTTACTGGCTTAATGTAGCTGACCGGTCGATACCATTTGTTGGGCTTATTGAGCATACAAATATGATCGACCCATCTCTTTATGGAGGTAAACATATTGTTTACTTATCAAATTACCTTAATGTTGATCACCCGCTTTACCAAATGGACCATAAACAACTACTAGCAGAATATTTACCGCACTTGAAAAAAATCAATCCTAATTTTGATGAATCCTGGATTGAAAAAACTCACTACCATAAAGTAGGAGCTGCACAACCGATCATTGGGACCAACTATTCGCAGCGCATTCCAAGCCATATAACACCTTTCAAAGACCTATATTTAGCTAATACTACACAAATATACCCTGAGGATAGAGGCACTAATTATTCAGTACGTATGGGGCGTCAAGTTGCAAAACTATTGTTGCGACACAGTGACTTGCTGAATTAGAAACGCGTTGTTGCTGTAGTGTCTTTCTGTTAGGATTTGTGAATCATTTAACAAATTAGGAGAGCAGGTTTGTCATCGGATGTAACGCCTAAAATAGGCCCTACGCCAGATTCAGAAAAACAAAGTCTAAAAGACCGAATAAATAACGCTGTAAGAACTCAAAAGAGGCCGACAGTGACAGTTCTCTCATCTTTGTTATCAATAGAAGATGACTTAGGCTATATTCCTAAAGAGGCCATATCTATAGTTGCTGAATATAACAATTCAACTATTAACGAAGTCTGGGGAGTAGCTTCCTTTTACCCTAATTTTCGATTTGATCCTCCTTCGGCGAATACAGTTGAAGTATGTTGGGGTCCCTCCTGTCATTTAGTTGGGGCAAATGATGTAATTAAATCTGTTTTAGATGAACTAGGCCTGGATGGAGAAGGAGATACCGAAGATAAGGGCGTAACTTTTAAGTTTAATACTTGCTTAGGCGCATGCCCTCAGGCGCCTGTAATGAGTATAAATCATCGAATGTATGGAAAAATTTCAGCTAAACAAGCTAAATCTTATGTTTCAGCGTTGAGAGAAAATACTAAGGGAAGCCATTCATGAGCTCATATGAACAACTTAAAACATTAGCTGATGCTCGATGGGCAGAACTTACAGAGGGAAATGTTCCATGGATTAGAATAGGCATGTCTATGTGTTGCGGCCAAGCTTCAGGGGCATACGAAACAATTTCGGCAATCAAAGAGCATTTAAGTGCCACGGGTATTGATGCGACAGTTAGTGAAGTAGGATGCCTAGGAATTTGTTATGCATCTCCAGTTGTAGATATTTTGGTGCCTAATCAAAATAGAGCTATATATGGCAATGTAACGGCCGATTTAGTGGTGGACCTAATTAATAAATGTTTAGTTCAAGGGAAAACCCCTAAAAAGAATCTGCTTGGAGTGGTTGATACTGGGGAAATTAAGTCAAAAGGGTTGCCGTATTTCAATGAACTACCTCAGATTAAATTACAAAATCGTATAGCCCTTAGGAACGCCGGACATATTGATCCGAAAGATATATATCAATATATAGCTCGGGGAGGCTACTTGGGACTGAATAGATCTTTGGCAGAACTGAAACCGGAGGATGTAATTGAGGAAGTTAAATCTTCTGGATTGAGGGGACGCGGTGGGGCAGCATTTCCGACTGGTGTTAAGTGGAGCTTTATGACCAGGGGAAAAAAACCAAAATATATTCTTTGCAACTGCGAAGAGGGTGACCCAGGCGCCTTTAATGACAAATCTATATTGGAAAGTGACCCTTATACCGCGATTGAAGGTATGACTATAGCTGCGTACGCTACAGGTTCGACTAATGGAATCATCTTTATAAGACATGGCCATGATGGACCAATTGACGCAACTGAACGTGCCATTGAACAGGCATATTCAGTAGGGTTATTAGGTAAAAATATACTTGGATCTGACTTTAGCTTTGACCTTGAAGTGTCATTAACGGGAGAGTCATATGTTGCTGGTGAGGAAACAGCGCTCATGGAGGCGGTTGAAGGGAAAAGATCAATGCCTAGAGCGAGGCCGCCTTTTCCAGCAGCCTACGGAGTTTGGGGGCACCCAACTACCATTAACAATGTAAAATCTCTTTCCTATGCACCTTCGATTCTTGAACATGGAGCTGAATGGTTTTCATCTATTGGTGTTAATAAAAGTACGGGCACTGCAATAATATGTCTAAGCGGGAACATAAAACATCCTGGATTATATGAAGTTCCGATGGGACTAACCATTGGAGAGGTAATAAATAATATAGGCGGAGGTGTTCCTGGTGGACGTAAATTAAAAATGTTGCAGACTGGAGGACCGCTTGGAGGGGTTTTAAGTTCCGATTCTCTTGAAATACGCTTAGATTTTGATGAAATGAGGGATGCTGGTGCAATACTTGGTTCTGGAGGAATAATAGTCGCTGATGATAGAACGTGTGCTGTTGATTTAACTAGAGTTTTAGTTGCTTTTTGCCAGTTTGAATCATGCGGAAAGTGTTTCCCTTGTCGCCTTGGGACCACTAATTTATTAGAGATCGTCGAGCGAATGGCCTCAAACAAAGCCCGCATAGGTGACGTTGAATTAATGAAGCAAATTGGACAAACTATGCAAATAGGTTCATTGTGCGGGCATGGGCAATTAGGATTCAATCCAATTGAATCAGCGATGAAGCATTTTAAGGAAGATTGGAATGCGTGTGTTGAAGATGGCGTATGTTTGACAGGCTCATGTGACAAGCCACATTTCAACCCAATAAACACTAGGTCTTTCGCAGATGCGCCTATAAAAAGTACTGCGCCAATTAATTTGACAAACCAAATTGGAGAAAACCATGAGTGAAGATCTAGTCATCAATATTGATGGTAAAGAGATTAAAGCTAAACCTGGACAGATGATTCTCCAGGCAGCAATGGACGCAGGTATATACATTCCATATCTTTGTTATTACCCTGGAACTAAACCTTTCGGGGCATGTCGAATGTGTGTTGTTTCTGTAGACGGTGTTAGGGGAACACCCGCATCTTGCACCACTCCTGTGACTCCAGATATGATTGTAAAAACCGATACCACAGAAATTGTTGAACTTAGAAGAGGTATCATGGATTTACTTCTGTCGGAACATCCCCATGGATGTTTAACATGCCACCGAATAGAGCTTTGCGGGCCAACGGATGTTTGCCTACGGCACGTATCAGTGAATGACCGTTGTGTTACTTGCCCTAAAAATGAGCGATGCGAATTAAAGGATACTGTTCGCTGGCTAGAAATGGACATGGAAACCCCGCTTACTTATCAAAATCGTCAGATACCTTTGAAAACAGCCGATCCATTTTGGGATATGGATATGAACTTGTGTATTGTTTGCGGGCGTTGTGTCAGGGTATGTGATGAAATTCGAGGGGATAGCGCATTAACATTTTTAAATCGAGCAGGGAAAACCATAATTGGTACCTCTGAAGGAACTTCATTACTTGAGTCTGGGTGCGAGTTTTGCGGCGCATGTATAGATGCTTGCCCAACTGGAGCACTAGTGGAACGGGATTATAAATGGGATAAGGCTATAAAAACTATTGAATCAGTCTGCCCTCATTGCCCTGTTGGGTGCACTATGAAGCTTGAAATAAATAAAAGAGACAAACTTATTCGTGCAATTCCAGATAGCCAATCCGAAGTTAACAGGGGTCAGTCATGCTATAAAGGAAAGTTTGGAGTCAACTTTGTTAATAGCAAACAAAGAATAAAAACCCCGATGATTAGAAGTAAGGGTGAATTAAAAGAAGTAGGGTGGAATGAAGCAATTTCTTTCATGGCTGAAAAAATAAATACTTATAGAAACAATAAAGAATATTATTTGTTACTATCCCCAAGATCTACTAATGAAGAGGCTTTTGTTGCACAAAAATTCGGTCGTAGCGTTATGGGAACCAATAATGTCAATGTATCGTCAAATACTAGGCCTGAGTTGGTTGAGTATTTAGGCCAAATGCTCGGTAGTTATGCCGGAACTAATCCTATTTGGGACCTTGAAAAATCCCAAACGTTCTTAGTTATTTCAGCTAATATGACAGAACAACATAATGTAGCTTCGTTACCTATAAAACAAGCAGTAAAAAATGGATCTGAGCTTATTGTTATTGATCAGCGTGAAACTGAAATGACTAAAATCGCATCTATTTGGCTTCGACCAAAACCAAACACAGAGGCAGTTCTCATAGGATCGATACTTAAGGTTATTATTGACGAGACCTTAGATGACCATAACTTTATAAATGAAAATACATTGCACTCAGATCAGATGCGGAAATCTCTTGTGTCTTATGACATTATTAAGGCAGAAAATATAACTGGAATACCTGCAGATGAAATAAGAAAAACGGCCAGGATTATTGCAAGATCAAAGCCATTTGCGACGCTTTATGGCCTTGAAACTGTTGATTCCACAGTTAGGGCTGATTGTGTAAAGATGATTTTAAATTTATCGATGGCTACAGGCAATATAGGTGTTGAAGGAGGGGGCTTATATCCGTTGCTTAATGGGGCTAATGAACAAGGCGCAAAAGATGCGGGATGTATTCCTGACAAGTTACCTGGGTATGTAGGTTTAGATGATATATCAAAGGTGGCAGAATTTGAAAAAATGGCTGGCTACACAATCCCCAAAACACCAGGATGGTCAGTAGAGGAAGTTGCCGGAGCAATTGAGGCTGGCGAATTAAAGGCTTTGCATGTGATAGGAGACAGTCCGTCATTGATGAATGGTGAGTTAGCTGGACTAGTTAATACGATAGATAAACTGGAATTTTTAGCAGTACATGCCTCGCTGGAGAATGAACTTACTTCTAGGGCTGATATAGTTTTTCCAATGGAAACTTTTGCTGAAACTGAAGGGACATACACTAACATAGAAAGACGGGTACAAATATTAAACCCTGCCATGTCTAAAAAAGGCTATCAAGCTTCAAGCTGGAGTGTTTTAAGTCAAGTGGCAAAGGAATTAAATGTTGGAGGTTTCGATTATTCTACTTCAATGCAAATATTTGATGACCTGAGGAGACATGTAGGACCGTATAAGGGCATTTCATATGAAAAATTACGAAAGGAATCTGGTATTCAATGGCCATGTTCTTATAAAGAATCTAAAGGGACTGCAATTTTATGTGAAGTAGATCAACCTGATTTCAAAAAAATTAAGTTTGCACCTGTTGAATTAAAAACACCTAAAGACTCTATCAATAAGAACGGTGAATTTATTTTGGCTGAGGGAAGGGTTCTTTTACAATCAGGTCGCACATTTGAACTTGTGGAAAATAATAAGAGGAATGAAATATCGCGTGAAGAATTACTTGAAATGCATCCAATGGATGCAAAAAGTCTAAATCTTAAAGATGGAGATCTTGTTGAACTTGAAGGTGATACAGTAAAATTAAAATTGAAGGTTCATGTAAATGGTATACAAGAGGGCTTAGTTTCAACCACTGAGTTATTTGGCTCTTATGCTGGAAGATTAGATTCATCTTCAGCCCCAGACCCTGTATTAAACTCAAAGAACTTGTCTTTAATTCCGGTTACATTAAAACCCGTAGAATAAAAAAGGAAACACATAGAGTTCCATGGACTTTTTGTAAATTGCCTTTTCTGGCATTTTAGTTTAGAGCGTTATAATGTTTTATTTTTTGAAATACTTTGTGAGAATTATTGGTGACAAATATCAAACAATCAGTTACAGATCCTAAAAGAAAAAAAAATTTATTGAATGTCAAGCTCATAAAGAGAGAAGACATCACCAATGATTTATTGAAGATTTGGATAGAAAAACCTAATGGATATACATTCAAACCAGGACAATATTGCACTATTGGAATAAATGGAATTGAAAGAGCATATTCTATAGTTTCAGCTCCTTATGAAAAGAATATTGAACTATTTGTTGAGCTAGTCCCAGAAAATGAAGGAGGTGCTCTAACCCCTTTGATCTGGAAATTAAGCCCTGATGACCCAATTACAATAAGGCCTAGAGCTAAGGGCATATTTGTTTTTAATGATCAATGGCAAAATCATCTTTTACTAGCTACCGTTACCGGCGTGGTGCCGTATGTAAGTTTTATTAGGGATTACATCAAAAAGATTGAAAATCACGAAGTGAAAAATGATCGTCATAAAATGCATGTTTTAATGGGTGCAAGTTATCTGGATGAATTCTCTTATGATGAGGAATTAAAATCGGCTGCATTAAAGTACCCTGACTTAGTGGCCTTTGTTCCAAGCGTTAGTAGGCCAAATGAATCCAAAAATTCAGATTGGTCAGGAACCACAGGTCGAGTTAATATGCTTGTGAGAGATTACGCAAATGATAATAGTTTGTCTCCCAATGACACTTTAATCTATGCTTGTGGACATCCAGGGATGATCGAAGATGTTAAAGAAAAAATGATACCCCTTGGATTCACAATTGATGAAGAGAGATTTTGGAAAGAAGATTAAATCGTTTCTTAGTAAAAATAATCGATTTAATATTTAGGCATATTTGCCAATTTCTGTTAGGTTTTTTGTCTGCTGGCATGTACCCCGTTACAATAATTAAATGACAACTCCCGCTCGGCTTCAATACCTGAAGATAAAAAAACAATATTCTAAGGAAATATTGTTTTTTAGAATGGGAGATTTCTACGAAACATTTGATGATGATGCTGAAATTGTGGCTAGGATTTTAGAAATAACTTTAACTTCCAGAGAATTTGGCAAGTCAAACCGTATTCCAATGGCAGGAATTCCTCATCACGCCCTTAATAACTATCTTGGAAAGCTTATTAATAAAGGTTATAAAGTTGCATTATGCGAACAGGTTTCTGATGTAAGTGAATCTAAAGGACTTGTTGATAGAGCAGTGGTACGGGTTGTCACAGCGGGCACTATTGTTGAGGATAACATGCTGGACCCTAAAACCAACAACTATTTGGCGGCAATTGTGTTGGGAGACGAACAAGCTGGCTTAGCATATACGGACATTACTACTGGAGAATTTTTTACTTCCCAAATACCTCTTGATAAATTGGATGCTCAAATCTCAGTATTAGATTCCCAAGAGATTTTGGTTCATAATACTGGGGTAATAAATTTTGGAGACGCACACATAAGTGATTTGCCAAAAGTTTGTGCAAGTATAGAGAATTCAACTAAAGCTTTACTAAGCCACTTTAAAGTTCATTCGTTAGATTCATTCGGCCTTAAGGGATCACCGCTTGCTATTCAGGCGTCAGCCGGCATATTGGCATATTTGGAAAATAACCAACCGGAAGCCGTGGCTGCACTAAATACTTTAAAAAGCTTTTCACTCGAAACATATATGGTTTTAGATAGGCAAACTGTTCATAATTTGGAACTGTTTCAAAGTGGAAGATGGGGTGATCAAGACACTAGTTTATTCACTATATTAAATAAAACTTTCACATCAATGGGAACGAGATTATTAAGAGAGTGGATTAGACGTCCATTAATTGAAATAAAAACTCTGAATGAACGCCAGAAAGCCGTTGGGTGGTTTTACACTAATTCCCGACCACGGGAAAAAGTTAGAAAGCTTTTAAAAAAAATTTCTGATATTGAACGTTTAATAAATAAAATAAAATCAGGCTCGGTTAGGCCCAATGAATTAATATCGCTTAAAGAAAGTTTGTCGGCAGTGCCAAAAATTAAAGAAATATTAATTGACTCTATTGGCTCTGATATTAATTACCTGTTAGATCAATTAGTAGATCACGAACAAGTAGTTAAACTGATTGAAACATCGGTTATAGATCAGCCTAGCCAGGTTGTAGGTGACGGTAAAGTAATAAAAACAGGATATTCATCTCAATTAGATGAGGTAAGAAGTGATGCTGGGTCTGCAATTGACTATATTTCAAGATTAGAAGCAGATGAAAGAAAACGTACTGGAATCAAATCCCTTAAAGTAAGTTATAACAAAGTATTTGGATATTACATAGAGGTTAGTAAAAGCAACATATCTTTAGTTCCATCTAATTACATTCGACGTCAAACTCTTACCGGATCAGAACGATTTATAACACCTGAGATGGAAGAATATGAATCTAGAGTTCTGTCTGCTAAAGACAAGATAAATGAACTTGAAAAAACTATATATAAGAAAATATGTATTGAACTTTCAGATTCACATGACAATGTTTTGAAAACTGCAGCGGTTATTGCTTATATAGACGTGGTTAGGTCATTAGGGGAAGTAGCCGTGCTTAATGAATATGTAAAACCGAAATTAAACAATAAAACTTCAATTGTTATTAAAGATGGGAGACATCCAACAGTAGAAAAATTAGTACCACATGGCGAATTTGTACCTAATGACTCTCATATATCTAATGACGATGCTCAGTTGATCGTTTTGACGGGACCAAATATGTCTGGTAAATCTACTTATATTCGTCAAGTAGCACTAATCGTTCTTATGGCTCAAATTGGTAGTTTTGTTCCTGCAAGCGAAGCAAAAATCGGATTAGTTGATCGTATATTTACTCGCGTTGGTTTAAATGATGATATAGCTGTTGGGCAATCAACCTTCATGGTTGAAATGGTGGAGACCGCCTCTATTCTGAATCAGGCTACAGATAAATCATTGATAGTGCTTGATGAAGTGGGCCGCGGAACATCTACATACGATGGCTTGGCCATAGCACAGTCAATAATCGAATACATTAATGGTAATTCGAAGTTAAATTGTAGAACGTTATTCGCAACTCATTATCATGAATTAATTAACTTAGCAGAAGTATTTCCAAGAATAAAAAATTATAATGTGAGAGTATCAGAAAATGAAGATAGCGTAGTGTTTTTACATAATATTGTTCCGGGAGCAGCAACACGTAGCTATGGAATCCATGTGGCTAAATTAGCAGGGTTACCTGCTGAGGTTATAAATCGAGCTGATCACATATTGGCTGAGCTGGAATCAGGGGGTCGACCAAAGGCACAAAGTAAAGACATTATTAATTATAGGCAGCTACCTTTTGAATTTACAGAATCTAAATTAATGGAAAATATAAAAAATATGAACCTTGAAAATATGACGCCATTAGAAGCTATAACTAAATTATACGAACTAAAACAAGTAGCTGAAAACAATAACGAAAATAATCGTAAAAAGAGCTAGGTTCTGTATTTAATTGAATGATTGAAATAAAATAAACAAAACCAAATTGGGAGTTTAGTTTTATGAATATAAAAACATTGCCAACCAATCCAAAAGAAATTAGAGATATGATTAGGAATGATAAAGTGGATAAATCCACGGCAGGAATGGCTCCCGGGTATGTTCAAGCAAATTTGGTTATTGTTCATAAAGACCTTGCCTTTGACTTCCTGCTTTTTTGTAACCGCAATCCCAAACCATGCCCGGTATTAGAAGTCACTGAACCTGGCTCTTATGAACCTGTAAAAATGGCACCAGGATCAGACTTAAGATACGACATACCTAAGTATCGTGTTTATAGGTACGGGAATTTAGAAGCCGAGGTTACAGATATTGCCAAATATTGGACAGATGATATGGTTGCTTTTCTTACTGGCTGCAGTTTTGGGTTTGAAACAGCGTTGATAAGGGCGGGAATACCGCTTCGTCATATTGAATCTGACACCACTGTGCCGATGTACATCACCAATATCCCCACCAACCCAGCCGGAACTTTTTCTGGCCCAATGGTTGTTTCAATGAGACCTATTAAAAAGGAAAAAATTGTAAGATCAGTACAGGTGACATCTCGATTTCCAGCAGTTCATGGAGCTCCAATCCAAATAGGCAATCCTGATGAGATTGGTATTAAAGATATTAATAAGCCAGATTTAGGCGAACCGGTTGAAGTTAAAAACGATGAAGTACCCGTATTTTGGGCATGCGGGGTTACCCCTCAAGCAGTGGCGATGAAATCCAAGCCAGATTTAATGATTACACATGCACCTGGGTACATGTTTATTACTGACGCTATTGATGAAGAATATTCAGTTTTGTAATTACAGTACTAAAATTATGAGAGTTATTTATGGAAACGATTGAAGATATTATTTTAGATCATGATGGGAGAGGTATCTCGTTATTACGAGAGCACTTGCCTGTCGACTTTTGTAGTCAAGCAGCGGACATCTTGGTAAAAAATTCAGGTACAGTATTTATTGTGACTGGCTTTTATATTCTTGCTGCTGAAGCTACTGAAACCGATGGACCTCCGGGGGCAGTCGTTATTGGAGAAGCTCTGTCAAAATTGGGTTATAAGGTTATTTATATTTCGGATTTATATACGACGCCATTGATTAGTTCTGTGGTTGGAAATACTGCAGAGGTGATAGATTTTCCAATAGCATTAAACCAAGAAAGTAGTGATTTTGCAAATCAGTTACTAGAGAAATATCAGCCTTCTGTAGTGGTAGCAATAGAGAGATGCGGATTTACTGACGAATACAAATTCAGGAACATGCATGGAGAAGATATATCAAACTATAATGCGAAGACAGATTATCTTTTTATGAATCATGAAAACACACTTGCAATTGGGGACGGTGGTAATGAAATCGGCATGGGTAATTGTGATGACATAATTGCAAATGATCCAAAAATACTAATAAAAAAACCATGTGTTACTAAAGTAAATGAACTTATTATTGCAACTACCTCGAACTGGGGTGGATATGGTTTGATTGCTTCGCTATCTGAGAAGAAAGGTATTAATTTACTTCCTTCAATCAAACGAGAAATAGAGATTCTTGATAGATTTGTCGAATTGGGCGCAGTAGATGGGGTTTCTCAAAAATGTGTCAGCAACGTTGACGGTTTTTCTAAAGAGGAAAATAGTGATATATTGCAGCGACTTCATGGTTACCTAGAATCAATTGGAATTTAAATTGATTCTAACAAAATATAGGTAAGTCTCTGCTATTTATCTTTCTTAGCAGCAGCTAGCTGAGTCATTATTCGTGATTTACGCCTAGAAGCATTGGATTTATGAATTGCTCCTTTTTTAGAGGCTTTGTCTAAGGCCGAAACTGCGTTATGGACGATTTCTTGAGCGTTATCAAGATCGTTAGTTTCAATAGCAGTTCTAGCTGATGTAATTAAATTTTTAGCCTTAGTTCTTAGAGGTGAGTTACGTATACTCCTACGAACAGACACACGATGCGATTTTTTACTTGGCATTAATAAATACTCCGAATTATTATTTATTAGAGGTAACTGATTGGTCAGGTGATCTAATAATGTTGGTTATACCTTTTACGCTCTCTAGTTTCGAGAACACTTTATTCAATTCATCTATGCCCCGAGTGTATAACGTCATAGTAATGATACTACGATCTGCCATTTCACGGGTTTCGCAATTCGCGATATTAACACGATGTTCAGACACAAGTGAAGTAATATCTTTAAGAAGTCCTACTCTATCATATGCATCTATTTGAATATCTACAGGGTAAAGTGTTCTGGCTTGACCCCAATCAACTTTTATTAAACGTTCATTAACGCTTTCATTTTTAATGTTTGGGCAATCTTTTCGATGTACGGTAACGCCTCTGCTACGAGTTATATAGCCTGTTATATTGTCTCCCCTAGATGGGTTACAACATTGTGCCATTCTAGTTAATAAATCTCCCACTCCTAACACGTCAATTCCACTGGAAGGACCAATGGACTTAATCGATTTTGGTGAGATGTCTGCGTTAGTTGGAGTAGTTAATTTCGTCGCAATTTGAGATACGGTTATCGATCCTGTGCCAATTGAGTGGTATAACTCATCAGGAGATTCCATGCTCATAATACTCGATATTTCTTTCAAATTTAAGTCGGTGGTTAATCTCCGAACCTGTTTACTGTAAAGTTCTTTACCACGCTGAATATTAATTCTTTGTTCCTGCCGATTAAACCACTGTCTGATTTTCTGTCGGGCTGAATTTGTCTTTATATATCCTAAGTTAGGATATAACCAATCAATACTAGGTCCACGCTCAGTCTTGCTTGTAACAATTTCAATGCTGTCTCCATTTTTCAATTTATATTGTAAGGAAACCAGTTTGCCATTTACATGCGCTCCAACGCATTGATGGCCTATGTCAGTGTGGACTTGATAAGCAAAGTCTAATGGTGTTGAGCCAGAGGGTAGTTCTTTTAAGTCTCCTTTTGGGGTATATACATAAACCTGATTATCAAATATGTCTGTTTTGAAAGATTCAATAAAGTCTTCGGCTCCACTTACGTCTCTTTGCCAGTCAAGTAGTTGACGCAGCCATAACATTTTTTTATCAAATTGAGGGTCGGTATCTCTACCTTCTTTATATAGCCAGTGAGCAGCAACTCCATATTCGGCTAACTCGTGCATTTCCGTAGTCCTGATCTGAACTTCTACTGGGAATGCGCCCTTACACAATACTGCCGTGTGTATAGATTGGTATAAGTTGTCTTTTGGATTTGCTATGTAATCATCAAATTGATCACGCAATGGTCGCCAGAGCGAGTGTACCACTCCCAAAGCTGAGTAACAGTCATTGACATTATTAACAATAATCCTTAGGGCAAAAAGGTCGTATATATCCCCTATTGTCATGTTTTGATCTTGATATCTTTGTATTTTCTTATGAATGGAGTAAATATGTTTTGGCCTGCCCGTTACAATAGATTCAATCCCAGCATCTTTCAAAGATTCAGTGAGTTTAGTACGTATTACTGCTATATATTCTTCTCTCGAGGTTCTTTTAGACATAAGTGATTTGGAAATATCTTTGTAATTCACGGGATTTAAATGTTGGAAAGCTAAGTCTTCGAGGCGCCATTTGATCTCCCATATACCAAGCCTATGTGCGAGTGGAGCATATATGTCTAATGTTTCTTTTGCGATAGATATCCGTCGAGCTTCTGGAAGCGCCTTTAACGTCCGCATATTATGTAGTCTGTCTGCTAGTTTTATTAATACGACCCTAATGTCTTCTGCCATCGACATTAACATTTTTCTCAGATTTTCTACTCGTGCACGTTCCTTTTTGCTGTAGATGCCTGAGTCGATATTAAAAGCTGGAGGATCTGTCATTAGCGTTTTCTCACTAAGTAGATCGTTGGTAGTGGTTAAATCATCTAAAGTAAATGCACCTTTTTCTGCTAAAGACTCACTTTTTGTTAATTTGGTTACACCAGAAACTAAATTAGCTACTTCAATGCCAAATGTAGTTTCTATGTCAGCATAAGAGACATCACAGTCTTCCATGACATCATGAAGTAGCGCCGCTGCTAGTGCTTTTGAATCAAGTTTAAGCTCAGCTAAATAAATAGCTGTTTGAAGAGGATGCTCTATGAATGGCTCGCCCGACATTCTGGTTTGACCGCTGTGGGCTTCTTTAGCAAACTCATATGCAGTGGAAATTAGGTCTAACTGCTCTGCCGGTATATACAGCCTAGCTTTTTTTAATAGCGATTCCATATTACTTTAGGTATTTTATTCTCATTTGACTTTGATTATTCGGGAATGGAGAATCAGTGCAAATATTTATATTAAGAATAGTCTATTTAATCAAATATTAATATCTTTTTACTCTTTGAAGTCACATCGTATTGGGCGATAATCCAATTGATTGTTAGTAGAATTTAAAGAAAATTTAAGTTAAATCTTAAGGAAATTGATCATTATGATCTTTCAAGCACCTCGCGGCACATATGATCGTATGCCAGACCAACAGCGACTTTGGCAGAGAATAAACAAAGTTTTAGAAGAAATATCTGACGTATATGGATATGATCGAATTGATACTCCAGTTATTGAAGATGCAAAACTATTTTCCAGGGGAGTAGGCGATGTTACAGATATTATGGAAAGAGAGACTTACACATTTCCGGATAGAGGTGGTGATTTACTTACCTTAAGACCAGAAGGAACGGCGCCGGTGTGCAGGGCGTATATAGAACATGGTATGCATAATTTAGCCCAACCCGTCAGACTTTATTATGTTTGCCCTGTTTTCAGATATGAAAGACCCCAGTCGGGAAGATATAGGCAGCATCATCAATATGGAGTTGAGGTTTTAGGATCTTCTGAACCAGAGGTAGATGTAGAGGTTATTCAACTTGCATGGAATATATTGAAGAGATTAGATGTTTCGGACATAAAGCTTAAAATCAATACCATGGGTGATAGTGATAGTCGGGTATTGTACATTTCTAAATTACAAGATTATCTGAACTCGAAAATAGACCAGATACCGGATTCAATAAAACCAAGGATTGCCTCAAATCCATTGCGTGTGCTTGATTCTAAAGACCCAAAAATGTTTGAAATAAATAATAATGCTCCAAGGTGCATAGATCACATTAATGCAGCATCAAGCGAACATTGGGCGACTTTATTAAAGAACCTTGATGCACTTTCTATTCCATACGAGGTGGATCATAAGTTGGTGAGAGGTTTTGATTATTACACTCGGACTGTATTTGAAATTGTACCTTCGGTTGAGAAGTCTCAAAATACATTAATTGGAGGAGGAAGATACGATGGCCTGGTTGAGATGCTGGGTGGAAAATCAACTCCTGGCATTGGGTTTGCTATGGGCCTTGAGAGAGTTGCCATCGCTCTCGACAATACTTTATCTGAGTTAGAATCAAATACTTCAATAAAACTTCTGATAGCACATATTGGAGATGCAGCCAAAGAGCGAGCAGTGTTATTAAGTTCAAGAATTAGAACTGCTGGAGTGTCAGCTGTTTTGGCGCCAACGAGAGGAATTAAAAGTCAGTTGAGATATGCAACTTCCATATCAGCAACGCACGCTATTATTATTGGCGATGAAGAATTACGAAATCATGAGATAGTTTTGAGAACTTTTGCGACGCATTCACAAGAAACCATACCTGAGGCAAATCTTATCAATTTTCTCTCAAGTGTTAGTTAATAAGTTTAAATTAATAAAATAAGAGCATAAGTGAAATTTTGTTTTCAATCCAATGTTAGAAAAAATAGAAACAATTAAGACACGAATTGATGAACTGGAATCAATGCTTTCAGATCCTGATTTAGTCAGTGACTATAGTAAATCTCAAGGTTTAATAAGAGAACATGCAATGATAAAACCCTTAGCGGAATTATCAAAAGAATTTACAAGTGTTGTTGAACAGATAGAACAGCTTAAATCCATTATTAGACATGATAGTGATAGAGAAGTAGTCGAATTAGCAAATTTAGAATTGCCTGAGCTGCAAAATAAGAAACTTAGCCTTGAACAAGAATTGAGGATAGCCTTACTTACTAAAGACCCAAACGATTTCAAGAATGTGATTATGGAAATTAGAGCAGGTATAGGGGGGGAAGAAGCATCTCTTTTCGCCGCAGATTTATACCGCATGTATTCTCGTTATGCGCAAAGAAGAGGTTGGCCTCTAGACATTTTATCGACTAGCCAATCGGACGCGGGGGGAATCAAGGAGGTAGTTATTCAAATTAAAGGCGATGGAGCCTTTAGTATTCTTAAGCATGAAAGTGGTGGACACAGAGTCCAGAGAGTACCGATGACAGAGTCTAGTGGACGCATTCACACTTCCGCTGCTACTGTAGCGGTCTTGCCAGAAGCAGAAGAGGTGGATGTGAACATAAAAAATGAAGACATTGAAATTGATGTATTTCATGCTAGTGGACATGGAGGACAAAGCGTTCAGAAGGTAGCCACAGCGATCAGAATAAAGCATGTCCCTACCGGAATTCTGGCTATTTGCCAAGATGAAAGATCACAGCATAAAAATAAAGAAAAAGCGATGGCAGTGTTAAGGTCACGTGTCTATAAAAACGAATTAGACCGACAACAAAAGGAAATTAGTGATAATAGAAGATCTCAAGTGGGGTCGGGGGACCGTTCCGAGAGGGTACGGACCTATAATTTTCCTCAGCAAAGAGTGACCGACCATAGAACTAATATATCTCAATATAACCTTGAAGAAGTGCTAGACGGCGAACTTGATGTATTTATAAATGGACTCATTGATCGTGAACAGCAAATTAAACTTGAAGAATCAGGAATTTAATCAAGACACTGTACGTTCCTTGTGGCTAAAAGGTATTGATAGCTTAAGGGGATGTTCAATATCCGATAGTGAGCTTGAATCTGAGTTGCTGTTGCGAGCGGCACTTGGGTTTAGTAAAAGTGATTTCTTTTCAAGTTTACGGAACATAGTCCCTGAAAATGAAAGACTTTTGGTTGAACAATTAATTCAACGCCGAATGGCCGGCGAGCCTACCTCATACATTTTGGGATGTAAGGAGTTTTATGGGATAGAGTTTTGTGTTTCTAAAGAAGTGCTGATACCCAGACCAGAAACGGAACTGATAGTCGATTTATCACTAAACAAGATCAAGGATAATTTTTTAATTGCAGACATAGGGACTGGGAGCGGATGTATAGCTGTTTCAATAGCTGCGCACTCACGTGATATTAAAATAATAGCTGTGGATAAAAGTATTGATGCCTTGAGAGTGGCAAGAAAAAATCTCATAAGACATGGAATGATAGAAACAATCGACCTGGTTAATGCAGACCTATTAACTTCTTTTAGGCCTGGGTTGAAGTTTGATTTGATTGTCTCAAACCCGCCCTATATCCCTTTAAATATTTATCGAAGATTGCCTCAAGAAATTAAATATGAACCAGATATAGCATTAAATGGTGGGCTTGACGGCCTTGAGATTATTCGTTGTCTGGTTTGGCAAGCGAATGAGTTACTCTCTGATGGGGGTAGTTTGCTGTTTGAAGTGTTTTCTGAGTGTTCAAGGGAAGCTGTTAATCTAACATCAGAATTAATGCCCGGAACTAAGATAACTGTACATAATGATTTGTTAGGTTTACCAAGAGTAATTGAGGCTGCAAAATTATGATGATATTGGCAGTTGCTTAGTTAAGGAACTAACTTCCACCCATTTGGAAGTATTTACCTTCAGTTTTTATTGATGGGGCTATTATCATCTTCGCTTTTTGCATTTCTCTAATATTAAATGCCCCTACCATACCCATGCATTCTTCTAATGCGCCAATTAGGTTTTGGGTGCCATTAGTTTTTGAAGTTGGGCCAAAAAGAATCTGCTCTAAAGGGCCTTGAGTACCAACATTGACTCTGGTTCCTCTTGGAAGACGTGGATGAGGGCTTGCCATACCCCAGTTATAACCACCCCCAGGAGCTTCTTCTGACTGAGCTAAAGGTGATCCAATCATTATTGCATCCGCCCCTGCAACAAATGACTTGCAGACATCACCTCCTGTACGTATTCCACCGTCTGTAATCACTGGAACATATTTACCTGTTTGTTTTAAGAAATTGTCCCTTGCGGCTGAAACTTGTAAGGTTGCGGTGACTTGTGGAACTCCGACGCCAGTTACTTCTCTAGTTGTGCATGCAGCTCCTGGCCCGACGCCAACCAATATTCCTTGTACCCCAGTTTCCATTAATTCCAGAGCAACGTTATATGAAATGCAGTTACCTACTATTACTGGTATATCAATTAAGTCAAGCAACTCTGAAAAAATTAACCCTCGTTTTGATTTTGATATATGTCTAGCTGTAGTTACAGTAGATTGGACGAATATTAAATCTGCTCCAGCCTCAGCGGCTAGGGGGGCTAGCTTCTTGGTGCTCGCCGGGGTTATAGATACTGCGCACCTTGCCCCGGTTGCCTTAATTTCTTGCACACGTTCACCGACTAAATTGGTATCAATTTCGCCTGAGTAAACTTCTTGGAGCACAGAGGTTACATCATCATCTGATGCGTCAATGATACGAGATAAGGGTTCAGATGGGTTTGAATATCTGGTTTGTATTCCCTCTAAATTCATTACAGATAATCCGCCCGACTTCTCCATATGTCCTGCAAATTTTGGCGACCCTATTGCATCCATTGCTGAAGATATAATAGGTATTTTAAAAGTGTGGTTACTTAAAGAAAACTCTGTATTCGTTTGGTCTGGGTTAATCGTGATTTCGCCGGGAGCAATAGCTACTTCGTCAAATCCATATGCTCGGCTGAGTTCCTTGATTTCGGGAACAGACATTGATTACTTCTCCAATCATTATTATTTATTGCAATAGTAAAACAGATATAATTAAGGATATTCCCACGTTAGAAGGATGGTCAACAGTAAATTTGTAAAAAATGGATCATTGCCAGTTGAATGTCAAATAAAAGTGATAACGAGAGGCACTTCTCGTAGAGATATTAATGTAATACTAAGTAATCATGTCGAAACTTGAGACACAGGTAAAAGATTTAGGGCTAAAGTCAGGATTTGATCTAGTTGGAATTACATCTGCTGAGAAATTTATGCGTGATGAAAAAGCCAGTATTGAGCGTGTCCGATCTGGCTTAATGGATGGATTGCCATGGTATACAGAGGATCGAGTTAAGAAAGCTAATAATCCTGGCATACTCCTCGAGAATGCGAGATCGGTGATTTCGTTAGCGGTTTCGTACAACACTAGAGAACATAAGAACAAAAATAAAATTACAGGAAAACTTGCAAGGTATTCTTGGGGTGAAGATTACCATGATGTGATCAAGGAAAGGTTGCGTTGTTTTGTAAAGGAATTAAAATTGTTGGCTGGAGAAGACGTCAAAACAAGAATATTTGTTGATGACGGCCCAATGAATGATCGAGCTACAGCGGAAAGAGCAGGAGTAGGTTGGTTTGGGAAAAATACCAATATATTGACCCAGAACTATGGTTCTTGGGTTTTTTTATCCCAAGTTATTACAGACATTGAATTAGTTCCTGATTTGCCTTTAAATAAGACTTGTGGCAGCTGCGTAATTTGCATAGAAGAGTGTCCTACTGATGCAATTGTAGCCCCGTATGTCATTGATAACACTAAATGTATATCCTTTCTCACAATCGAACTTAGAGACTCGATTCCAAGAGAACTCAGACATTTGATGGGAGACTGGATATTTGGCTGTGATATATGTCAGGATGTGTGCCCAGTTAACCGAAAAGCAGTGATTTCTTTAGATCCTAAGTTTACTAGATTCCATGAATTTTCTGCTTTGGATTTAATACCATTATTAGATTTATCTAAAGTGGAATTCAATAAAATATTTAAAGGTAGCGCCATTAAAAGAGCCAAAATTTCAGGGTTTCAGAGAAATGTGTGCGTAGCTTTGGGTAATATTGGTGATCCGGTAGCTGTGCCGGCCTTAAGCAAAGTGATTCAGGCAGATTACCCTGATTTAGTTCGTTCCCATGCTGCATGGGCCCTTGGTCGTATCGGAGACAAGAGTGCTATGGAAATATTAAACAGTCAAGCAAATTTAGATCAAAGCGCAGAAGTACTAGAAGAAATTCGAGAAGCAATAGCTTCACAGAATCCTAAACAGTAGTAAGTGAGCAGATGTTAAATATCGACAAGAGAATATCCCCTTTAAAAGAGACTTGGGTTGCGATTGATACGGAAACTACCGGACTCTCTGAAGATAAAGACTCAATTATAGAAGTGGGTTGTGTAAAATTTATTGGCGACCAACATTTGGAAACTTATAAGTCGCTTGTTAATCCTTTGTCCATACTGAGTGACTTCACAACAAGCTTTACTGGAATAACTCAAAACGAGGTTAACAGTGCCCCCGTGTTCGAGGACATAATAGATGACCTGCATGAATTTATAGGTGATGCACCTGTAGTAGGGCATAATATTCAATTTGACCTGGGCTTTTTGAATAAAAGTGGCCTGAAAATTGATAACTCGGTTTCTGATACTTGGGACATGGCTTATGTTTTATTACCCGGCATCAGCTCTTATTCACTTTCAAATATTGCGAAGGACTTAGGTATAACCCATGACAAAGCGCATCGAGCGTTGGAAGATGCAGCAGTAACGGCTCATGTTTTTAATTATTTATTGAAGTCAGCTGACAAATTGGAAGACGATATTTTATTTGAGCTAAGCAGAACTGCGACCCAATGTGGTTCCAGATTGACTTATGTTCTGTCTGGCCTTATGGCAACCAGAAATAAGTCTAGAATTAAATCTCAACAAGTTATCGGATTTGATGTTGAGAAAATTCGTGCCAGGCTAACGAAAGAGCCTTCAATAAAAAAGATCGAACGAGCCACTCCGATAGATCTAAAGTTAATTGAGTCTGCTTTGTCCGCCAAAGGCAGTTTGTCGAGCTCAATGTTGAGATTTGAAGAAAGACCTGAGCAGATGACGATGGCCAAAGCGATAGCTGAGACCATAAACTCAGGAATTGGAGAAGATCAAACTCGATTAATCGTTGAAGCCGGCACAGGTGTCGGGAAGTCTCTTGCATACCTACTTCCATCTATTATTTATGCATTAAAAAACAATAAAAGAATTGTGGTATCAACCAATACTATTAATTTACAAGAACAATTATTAACAAAAGATATGCCTTTAGTGATTGAGGCCTTGAAAGATATAGATTCGATAGATGTTGAAAAACTGAGGTTTACGCAACTGAAAGGACGAGACAATTATCTTTGCCTAAATAAACTAATACGAATGAGATTGACTGATAAGCCAACATGGACAGAAGGTCGTTTAATATCGAAAGTATTCGTTTGGTTACGGCAAACTAGAACTGGAGATAAATCAGAATTGAATTTGGGTTCTCGGGGAGCTTCAGCGGTATGGAGCAGGTTATCGGCCCAGGGAAGCGCCCTATGTAAAGGGATTAGTGGAGCATGCTTTCTCAGAAGCGCCAGGGATAAAGCCTCTTCATCACATCTAGTGATTACTAATCATTCTCTACTGATGGCCGATATAGCTTCTGATGGATCTGTATTGCCAGATTATGACATTTTAATAATCGATGAAGCTCATCATCTAGAGGATGCAGCTACTAGACAACTTGGTTTTGAACTAAATGGAAACAACATAAACGATCATTTGACTCAGATAATGGCTGAAAAAGGAGCGTTACGTACAGGATTAAAACTATTTAAGGAGAATAAACTCAGCTTGAGTCGAATACAAACCTTAGAGAAGATATTATCGGATATTTCAGAGTTTGTTCCTAAGGCTCGTGAGTATACTGCCAGCTTGCTCGCTAGTATTGAAAAGGTTGGCAGTGGGGTTCAAAATGCTTCGTCATATAACACTAACATTATCCCTGACATTAGAATTACTGCCGGAATTAGATCTCAGCCGGGATGGTCTGAGATTGAAATCGATTGGCAAAAGATAGACTTAGCGTTAGGTAAAGTAGGCGATTTACTTAATGAGGCTGTTGCTGCTTTAGATGATACAAAGCATGATGCGTGTGACAGGGTCTTAGAGGAAGTAATAGATCTAATCCAATCCAATCAAGAATTAAGAGGCCATCTTGAGGAATTCGTTATTCATCCTTCTAAAGATGGTGTTTATTGGGTATCAAATTCTTCCTCAAATCGTAGTTCCAGAGAGAGAAATATATCGATACAATCAGCTCCCCTATATGTCGGCGATGTTTTATCCGAGTCAGTGTATTCGAAAACGTCTACAGTAATTATGACAAGTGCAACATTGGCTACTGGAAACAACTTTGAATATGTTACCGAACGTACCGGGTTTCAAGACTCAACTGAATTATTGCTTGGCTCCCCGTTTGATTATGCCGCCAACTCAGTATTATGTGTTCCAGAGGACATGCCTGAACCTAACCTGCCCAATTACCAAGATGCCATTAATAAAGCGATAGCTAGTTCTGTAATTGCATCCGAAGGTAAAGCTATGGCCTTATTTACTTCATATAGTTCATTAAATAAAACGTATAAAGATATTAAAGACACACTTAAATCTCATGACATACAGGTTTTGGCTCAAGGTATAGATGGAAATCCAAATAAAATTGTGAGTCTTTTTCAGAAGAATCCACGATCATTGTTGCTAGGCACATCTAGTTTTTGGGAAGGGGTCGATTTACCGGGGGAATCGTTGCAGTTGCTTTTACTAACGCGCTTACCATTTAATGTTCCAACTGATCCAATTTTTGCAGCTAGGTCAGATTGGTTTCAGGAACCATTCAAAGAATACGCGGTTCCTCAAGCAGTAATCAGGTTAAGGCAGGGGTTTGGCAGGTTGATAAGGACAGAAACAGATCGAGGCGTGGCTGCAGTATTAGACAAAAGGATTCTCTCAAAAGGTTATGGCAAGGTATTCTTGGAATCTATGCCACCGGCCCGCGTTGTTAAGACCACAACTTTAGAGATGCCTAAGCTGATCGAACAATTTTTGAGTTAACAAGATTTTGTTAATTAGAATTGAGTCGGCCTTTAACCTGGAATCAACATTAGACAGTGGACAAGCATTTCGATGGAAAAATCGAAGTGACTATTTTGAAGGTGTGGTAGACAAATCGATTATTCTGATAAAGCAAATTAGTGACGGACTAGAATTCGAATCTTTTCCTCAAAGTGAAAAAGAGCTTAAACCTCAGCTGCAGTATTATCTGTCTTTGCATGATGATTTGGAAATTATATTGAAATCAATTGCTGTAGACCGAAACATCCAATCGTATATTGATCAATACAAAGGTATGAGAATCTTGAAACAAGATCCTTGGGAATGTTTAATTTCATTCATATGTTCCTCTAATTCTAATGTGTTGAGGGTTAAGCAAAATGTTGAAGATATGTCTGCAGCTTACGGCGAAAAGATTGAAGCTTTTGGAAGTATAAGACATACTTTTCCCTCTCCGAAACAATTGGAAAATGCCAGTACCCCTATTCTTCGACAGCTTAAGCTCGGTTATAGAGCAGAGTATATCCATGAAGCTGTAAAATTGGTCTCACAAGATGTAATCAACCCATGGTCATTATTAGAAGAACCTTATGAAGAAGCCCTAATGACCCTAACTAAAATACCTGGTGTTGGGGATAAAGTCGCGAATTGCATAATGTTGTTTTCTATGGGTAAGGATAACGCTTTCCCTGTCGATGTTTGGATTGATCGGATTATCAAAGAACTTTACCCTGGAGAATTAGATGATTATATTCAAAGAAAATTTTTAAATCAGTTGGCAAATAAAAAGAGAACTAAAAATAGGCTCAAAAGTCCTTCGATCAACAGAACGATTATAAAAGATTGGGCTAGGGAATATTTTGGGGATTATGCTGGATGGGCCAATCATTATATGTTTCACGAGAGACGTAAAAGATTACTGCGCAGTTAAAGCTCCATCTATAGATAGACACGAACCGGTAACATATGATGATGCATCAGACCATAAAAATGTAACTAATCCAGCAATACTTTCTGGAGTTCCTAATTGTTTGATTGGGTGAAAATCTCGTGCTTTTTTCCACGCTTCAGAATTTTTACCATATGTTTGATTGAACATAGGAGTTTCCACACCGCCAGGACAAACGGCATTTATGCGGATTCCTTTATCGGCGTAGTCTAAAGCAGCGCTTTTTGTCAGTCCGTTCAAACCATGTTTATTAGCTGTGTAAGTAGTATGACCTTTCGTTCCAATTAATCCGTTTGCGGAGGACATATTGACAATGCTTCCTCCACCTTTAGATAACATATGTTGAATTTCATGCTTCATGCACAAAAATGGAGCAGTTAAATTTACTGACATCATATGATTCCAATCATTGGTATCATATTCATGCAGAGGTACGTGTGGACTTAACCCTATGGCTGAGTTATTACAAGCCAAATCAACTTCGCCGTATTTTTCTATCGTTTTTTCAAACAAACTGTCAATTTGTTTCGGATCTGACATGTCTGCCTTGATGAATGACGCCTCTCCACCTTTACTTAAAATGTAATCAACTGTTTCTTTGCCAGTTTTTTCGTCTCGCGCTCCTATTACAATTTTTGCTCCTTCACTGGCCGCTCTAATTGAAATTGCTTTTCCAATCCCAGAGTTGCCACCAGTTATCAACGCCACTTTATTTTTTAATAATTCTGTCACTGTTTTCTCTTGTGTTTTAATTTTAGATAAATATTTACATTAATTAACTTGTCATTATCGTGCTAGCATTCCTGCATCTACCGGCATCGTAGATCCGTGTACGAAAGATGCATCTTTCGTACATAACCAGACAACCATCTCTGCAACCTCATCGGCAGTTCCATATCTTTTCATCGGTACACCTGATTTCCATTCTTCATATAACTCTGGATGATCATCCCAAAATGGTTGGTTAATTTGTGTGTCGATGATGCCTGGAGCTACACAATTAATGCGAATTCCCTTGGCTCCATACTCAAGTGCGGCGCTTTGTGTAAAACCAACCACCGCATGTTTACTTGCCGCATATATAGAAAGCCCTGCGCCTCCAACCAAACCTGCCTGTGAAGCTGCATTTACGATACAGCCACTTTGCTGTTCCAGCATTATTGGGATTTCGTATTTCATACATAGCCAAACACCTTTTGAGTTTATGTTCATAACTTTGTCATAATCTTCTTCGGTACATTGATCGATTTGTTTATCAAACAGTCCAATACCTGCATTGTTAAATGCAAAATCCAACCTATTGTGCGACTTTATAATCTGGTCTATTAATGATTTTACTTCGGCTCCGTTTGACACATCGGCACGAATAAAATGAGCTAACCCTCCATTTTCTATAATTTCAGATACAGTTTTATTTCCCGAAATTTCATTGACATCTGAACAAATTATTTTCGCCCCTTTTTCTGCAAATTTTATTGCACTTGCTCTACCGATGCCGGTTGCCGCGCCAGTTACTAAAGCAACTTTTCCAGAAAATTCTTTATCTTCCAATTTCTTATAACCTCTACGAACTTAATTTTGATAACTATCTCTAATGCTGGTATCAAAGTACTACGACACTTCTAAGCACTTCTCCACGCTGCATCTTTTGAAAAGACTGCTCCACCTCATTTAGTGATATTCTCTCGGAAACAAATTTTTCCAGTGGTAGCTTGCCTTGTAAATACAGATCTATATAAACTGGGAAATCCCTCGTAGGCAAACAATCCCCATACCAAGACGATTTTAGACTACCACCTCGTCCAAAAACGTCCAACAAAGGCAATTCTATTTTCATATCTGGGGTAGGGACTCCTACAAGGACTACTATTCCAGCCAAGTCTCTGCAATAAAAAGCCTGTTCATATGTAAGAGGGTTCCCCACTGCTTCTATGGCGACGTCGACCCCATTACCGTTAGTCAATTTCCTAATTTCGTCCACCGGGTCCTGCCCAATAGAATTGACCGTATGTGTAGCGCCAAATTCTTTAGCCCACTTAAGTTTCCTATCGTCTATATCGACCGCTATGATTGTGTGAGCTCCAGCCAACTTGGCTCCTGCGATGGCGGCATTTCCAACCCCACCGCACCCTATAACTGCTACGGAATCTCCCCTAGACACGTTACCTGTGTTGATTGCGGCGCCTAGACCTGCCATAATGCCGCATCCTATTAATCCCGCTGCCGCTGGGTCCGCGTCCGAATTAACTTTAATCGCTTGACCTGCGCCTACAAGCGTAAGTTCTGCAAAAGCACCTATGCCAAGTGCAGGCGATAAGGGGGTTCCATCAGCTAACGTCATTTTCTGGGTCGCATTGCGACTTTCGAAACAATACCAAGGGCGGCCTCTGCTACAAGATCTGCAGGTGCCACAAGGTGAGCGCCACGCCAATATCACGAAATCTCCAGGAGCGACGTTTTCTACTCCTGGGCCGGTCGAGAAAACAACTCCAGCAGCCTCATGTCCAAGAAAGAATGGAAAATCATTGGAGATAGATCCCTCCCTGTAATGTAAATCTGTATGACATACACCACACGCCTTCACTTCCACCAACACCTCGCCTGGCCCGGGGTCAGGAACCAACACCTTCTCTAGCGTAACAGGTTCCTTTTTGGATTTTGAGATAATGCCCTTTACTTCGTGCACCGTGATATGCCTCCTAATTGCTGACCATCATATTTCTATCCAGGCTTTTTATAAAGATAGCTAGACTTAATACTCTATAGGTCTATTTGTCCTCGTTGCGTAAGTAGTTCCGATCTGATCTCGTCAACTAATATTGATTCATCGGGGAATTTTCCAGTTTCTAACTTGGAATACATTAACTTATAGCCCACTGAAACTTCAAAAGCTCCTCCATCAGCTGGAATTAATGAAATCCCACTGATATCCCAGGAACATAGGCTCATAAGTTGTTTTGACAGGCTAACTGCCTGCGGAACATAATCTCAGGGGACACAATATTCAATACTAATTAACGGCCTAACTTTTACATCTCCAAGCATGAATTTCTCCTAACTCTTGCATCGTATATGTTGGATTAAAATCTAATTTTTGTAAGTTTAAAGTCAGAAAGGGTTCTTTTACAAGAGAGCTTTAACAAGTTTCATGAACCTTTCCATCTTAAGAATGGTTTCATCTATGTCTTTGCCTTTATAGTCTAGTGTTAAATAACTGACCCCAATTTCTCCCAAGTTATATATATCGTCTGCAACTTGTGCTGGTTCGCCTGTCAACATTTTTCTATTCCCATTTTCATCAAATGTGGGGTTAGTATCTGAGTACCACATTTCAGCACTTAGGGCGACAATTATTGTTTTAATATTTCGGTCAGTTTCATTTAACTTAGAGTTTAATTCACCGATACCATTTTTCAAACGATCGAGCGTATCTAATGGATATTGTGGGTTGTTTCCAAATGGGTACCAGGCATCTCCATAATTTGCCGCTCTTCTAATTGCAGCTGGACTCTCCCCGCCAATCCAAATTGGAGGGTAAGGCTTTTGAATAGGTTTGGGCTCAAAGTAAATGTCTGAAAAAGAGACATGCTCGCCTTTGAATGTAGGGTTTTTAGCGGTCCATAGCTCTATGAAGGCATTAATATATTCGTTAGTTACGGCGCCGCGCTTTTTAAAAGTATCCAGCCCCAGTGCTTCAAATTCCTCCTCCATCCATCCAGCACCGCAACCTACAATTAATCGGCCATTAGAAAGGACGTCGATTGTTGCTAATATTTTCGCCGTCAGAACTGGTTGTCGATATGGCAAGATACACACCGAACTTAAAAGGTTGATTTTGGATGTATGGGCAGCCAAATAAGCCAGTGTTGTAAGCTGTTCGAAGTGTAATCCCTCGTCATCTTTCCCCTGGCCTTCTTTGCTGTTCCATTCCCCTAGGAAAGCTCCCGAGTCACTATATGGGTAGCTTGATTGAATCGATCTTGGAATAACTAAGTGGTCCCCAATATGCAAATAATCAAAACCTAGTTGTTCTCCGTGGTTTGCAACCCGCACCAAATTGTCAGGACCCGCAAAAAGACCAGATGTAGGAACTTCGAAACCAAATTTCAATTTATCACCCGCGAAATTATTTCCGTGCTAAAAACTTCCATTCGTTCTTTAGATTCTCCTGTTGATGAAGAAAGTAAATCAAATCCGAGGACATCAATTAAAAGGTAATCGACTCCGACTTCTTTAAGTTGGCCAATGTCAGACGCTATTTGATCAAAACTGCCCGTTAAAATAGTTCTATTACTACTCTCAGTTGTATGGGCTTTTCTTTCGTCATACCAACTGGCAGCGTAGGCTAGTGATATGGATTCAGGATCCCTGCCAACTTCATAGGCGTTTTCTTTAACTTTCTCAAAGTAGCTGTAAAGTTTTTCCGGTTTTTGCAATCTGTGTTTTGGATTATTGCCTATTGGATACCAAACATCTGCATACTTTCCAGCTCGCCTTAAAGCAGCAGGGCTTTCTCCTCCGGTCCATATTGGTGGGTGGGGTTTTTGCATTGGTTTTGGTTCAAAAGCTATGTTGCTAAAAGAGACATGATCACCTTTGAAGGTTGGATTATTAGATGTCCACATTTCTTTAAAGGCGGAGATGTATTCATCCGTAACACCACCTCTTGATGCATAGCTATTCAATCCCATGGCCTTGAACTCTTCTTCCATCCATCCAGCGCCAAGTCCTATTAGCAATCTGCCTTTTGACAGTACATCAATGGTTGCTAATACTTTACCTGCATGTATCGCTGATCTGTATGGAGTCACCATTACACTGGTTAAAAGTTGGGCTTTAGACGTCGCTCCTGCAATAAAAGCAAGAGTCGTTAGTTGTTCTAAGCAGTCTCCAATAAATTCACCTCCAGGAAATTCACCTGAATCGGTATAAGGGTAAGTTGATGATATATCTCGAGGCATAACTATATGGTCCGACACCGCCATAAATCCAAATCCTAAAGATTCACCTTGCTTAGCAAGGCTGATAAGTCCTTCTCGGGTGGAAAGAGGTCCTCTATTGGGAAGTACAAAGCCAAATTTCATGTTGATAAATCAACTCAACGATAATGCTATATTTATATACTGTCAACAGCTTGACACTTAAGAACACCAGTGCTAAATTCTACTTAGAACATCCGTGCTCAAAACATGAGTCTGGTTCAATTGACTCCAAACAATAACTTTAATTCGATACTAAATGAAATCAAATAAGGAATTAAATATGATTAATAAGTTATCCGAAAGACAAGAAAGCATTTTGATATTTATTAAGGATTTTCTAGATGAACACTCATACCCTCCAACAGTAAGAGATATACAAACGGGTTGCAGTATTAGTTCTACGTCGGTTGTTGACTACAACCTTCGCATTTTACAAAGAGATGGGTATTTAAAACGAGAAACGGAAGTTTCTCGAGGCATAGAGCTACTGGGATCGAATAAACCCAAAGTTCAAAACCTCATTACTGTACCTATATTGAGCAACATAGCAGCTGGAGAACCTTTACCTGTTAACACTCAAGAAAATTGGAATAATGAAAACACTGAAACATTAGATTTGCCAAGCTTTTTAGTTAACGGAAAAGAAAATGTTTTTGGAGTACGAGTTAAAGGTCAGTCTATGATGGATGCTTTTATTACGGATGGAGATTTAGTTCTATTGGAGCCTGTGCAGAATGCAGCTAATGGTGAAATGGTTGCGGCGTGGATTCAAGATAATCAAGAAGTGACACTAAAACATTTTTATTTAGAAAACGGCATTGTTAGGTTGCAACCAGCTAATCCCAATATGGACCCTATATATGTCCCTGCTGATAAGGTTTCTGTACAGGGTCGTGTTGTGGGAGTCATACGCTCTGTTAACTAAATTAATTTAGCTTGAAAATAAAGTTTAATTTGAGACCAGGGTTACAAGATGTCCGAACTTTCTGATGCTCGATTTCTTAAAGACCTACCTAATTTCGATAACCATATTCCTAACTCGAATAAGATTATTATTGGCACTGCTACTAATGTTTGGTTTATTGGGTCAAAAGTAGGAGTTATAAGCGCCCCCAGTACAAAGGCAATAACAACTGCATATTTTCGTCTTCGAGCCAGCCATTCTGGGCTAACAATTCCAATACGTGCAAGAAAAAACAATACTACAGGTGTTTCAAAGACAATTCCCATCCAAAATAACAAGGATAACATCAGATTCACGTAGGAACCGATTCGTGGCATCGGAGTAGCTATTTCACTACCAAAGTTTAGTAAAAAGTGAACTGCAGGAGGAAAGATGATTCTGTAACCAAAGGCAGCTCCTATAACAAAAACAATTAAACTGACGGGTAAAAGAACATAAAGATATCGACGCTCATTAGGTTTTAATCCTGGCGCTAAAAATAGAACGAATTGAAATAATACAAAGGGTAAGGAGGCTGCAATTCCAACTGTTAATGAAGCCTTCATAGCTATTCCTATGAATTCTGTTAAATCAAGGTATACAGGTTTTCCTGCTGGAACATTGGCAAACCCTTGGGCTGGTTCCATCAATAAAGTTAAAATCTGTGTGTGAAATACAAAGGCCAGAACGGTTGTTAGAAATATGAACCCTGCTGACCACATAAGCCTTTTACGGATTTCTATGACATGTTGCCCCATATTCATTTCATTAGGTTTATTTGCCAATTATCTAATCCTTTTCATTTTCATTGGCTTTATCTGATTTGATCGGGTCGGGCTTACTTAATAAAGAAGCTGGGTTTTCAGGCTGGTCTTCGACATCTATTTCGTCTAAGTTGATCAAGGATCTTAATGATTCAATTGGATTTTCATTACCATCAGTAATGCCATCAGTAATTGAATTCTGGAGATCAGAGCCCATTTTACGAGCGTCACGAACAAACTTCCCAATTTCTTTGCCCATACCGATCATTTTGGTTGGCCCTAAAATTATAAATGCGATGATAAACACAGTTAATATTTCAAGGGACCCCATTCCCAGAAAATTCATTTGACCTCCATAGTGTTTTCTGCCATATTGCATGGATTAGTTTTGCAAGCCGTGCAAGAAAGCAGTTTAATCCTTTTGGCAACATCTGGCGATATTTTACCAATTTGCTGCGTTAGCGAACACATTGGCAAACCAACCACATTTAAATAACAACCAGTGATTTTAGAGACAAAGTTAAACTTTTTATCTTGAATTGCATATCCTCCTGATTTATCAAGAGGAGCACATGCTGCAATATAGTTTTTCATTTCATGGAAACTATAATTATTAAAGCGAACTTTAGTAGTTGTATTAACAACTATTGGTTCATCAAGTAACACTGAATTTATTGAAACTGATGTTGAAACTATATGTTCTTTGTTCCTTAGTTTTTCCAGCATCATTAACGCATCACTGTCTGAAGAAGGCTTTAGTAAAATACTGTCGTCAACATAAACCGCAGTGTCTGCACTTACGAAGAATCTCTGTGGGGATTTATATTTCGAGATTATTTTAATTTTGTCCAAAGCAATTCTGGATGTATAGGCTTGTACAGTTTCATTTATATTGGGTGTGTCTTCTATGGTTGTAGATGGTTTTATGACAAATGAATATGGCCAAGCATTTCTAATTATAGAAAGGCGTCTTCGGGATTTAGAAGCTAACACCAGAACGACCGAATGTGTCTTGGTATCTGTTGACATAATGGTTATTGTATCAAGTAGGAATAATTAAAAATTGTATTCTAAGGTGACAACACACTCTATGTGATGAGTCTGTGGAAACATATCTATTGGTTGAACATCTATGGCAGTATATCCGCCTTTAATTAGAACTGACACGTCACGGGATAGAGTACTAGGGTCGCAAGAAACATAAACTACGCGTTTCGGTCGTTTATTTAAAATAGATTTTAAAACTTCTATATGGCATCCATACCTGGGTGGATCTAAAATTACGGCATCTGGAATAAAAGGAAGGTTTAATATTGCATCCTCTGTTTTTGATTCAACAAACTCTACGTTATTTAGTCCAACTAAATTAATAGTAGCATCTTTTATTGCGGCTCCAGATTCCTCTATAGCAATTACTTTTAATGCATCTTCAGATACTATTGCGGTGAAAGTTCCTACACCTGCATAAGCATCGACCACTTTACTGGACGGGTTAAGATTGCATTTTTGCTTCACAATATTACCTAATACTTCAGCTTGTAATGTGTTGACCTGAAAAAATGAAGGTGAAGCTATCCGAAATGGTCGATCTTGCAATTGTTCTCGATAATGGGTCTGTCCTGTCATTAGTTCCACTTCTGGGTTTTTAATTGAAGGTTGAATTAACCATTCATTAGTATTGATTCCGTGCCTTATGCTTAATTGGCTGGTTTCTGCTACTTTACCCTGTAGGTGGCTTAAAATTTTATTTATTCCTGTTGCCATTATCATGCAATTCTCTATAGTTACGAACCTGCGTGTAATGCGGTTAACAAAACCTAAGCTTCCTTCTTTCCTAACAGTAAACCTTGCATGATTTCTGTAATTGAACATGCCAGGACTTGGAATCGTAGGCTGTATATTTAAGCCTGCAAGTTCAGCATATTCGTTGAATTGTTTTTTAACCTGTTTGTTTTTAATTATTAATTGATAAGGATAATCGATATGCTGCCATTGGCAGCCACTGCATGCTCCAAAGTAAGTACAAGGAGGTTTTATCCTGTGGATAGAACTTACTATTACGTCTAAGACCACTCCGAATGTGATTTCTTTGCGTTTTTTTGTATAGCGATGGATCCCAACCAGCACTTCCTCATTAGGGATCCCTCCAAACACACTTATTTTAATATCTTTATATTTAGCAATCGTATCTCCAAGTGAATCGAATTCACCTAATTTTAGACGAGTAGTCTCTATATTTTCAAAATTCTCGAGCAATAGTTGGTTTCACTTTCAAACAATAAGTTTATTGGCATTACTTTACATATAAACACGGTATCAGACTACAAAGTTATCACTATGTTTTGATAATATGGCAGACATGGTTGAATTAACTAAACAGACAACGCCTAGACGATTACCCTCATGGTTGAAAGTTAAAGCTCCAGGCAGCGCCAAATACTTAGAACTAAAACAATTATTGAAAGAGAGGTCTCTTAATACGGTATGCGAAGAGGCTCATTGCCCTAATATAGGTGAGTGTTGGACTATGGGGACAGCCACTTTTATGATATTGGGTGATACTTGTACAAGGGCTTGTTCCTATTGCGCTGTAAATACGGGTAAACCGCAAGAGCCAGACTTATTTGAGCCGTCCCGTCTTGCTCAAACCGTTGAACGAATGAAATTGGAATACGCCGTTATAACATCTGTAGATAGAGATGATTTAGAAGATGGCGGGGCATCCTTTTTTGCATCATGTATAAAGCTTATAAATAATCGTGTCCCAGATTGCAAAGTGGAAGTATTGATACCTGATTTTAACGGAGATCAAGACGCACTCAAAACCGTTATGAATTCAAATCCTAGTACTTTAAATCATAATATAGAGACGGTTCGTAGGATTTTTCCTAAAGTAAGACCAAAAGGCGACTATGATATGTCGCTCAGGTTGCTTAAAAATGCAAAAACTTTAAAACCTAACATACCAACAAAATCTGGATTAATGGTAGGGCTAGGTGAAACTTATAGTGAAATCACTCAAACTATGAGTGATTTAAGAAGTTCAGATTGTGATCTTTTGACGGTTGGACAGTATTTAAGGCCATCACAGAAACATTGGCCGGTAGTTAAATGGTACACAGAAACAGATTTTATGAAGATAAAAGAAGAGGGGTTGTCTCTCGGATTCAAGCATGTTGCTGCTGGTCCTTTAGTTCGTAGCTCTTACCATGCAAGTGAGCAACATAAGGCTGCAACATAAAGTTCATTTTTCAGCTAAGAGTGTAGGGAATCATCCACCCAAACATCCCTGCGAAAATTAAAATAATCGGTAATGCTTTTACAAGGATGGATTTTTTCTTATATGTAATGATTAATATTGCAACTATAGGATTAATTAGGGTTAACACAGTAAAAATCAAGTTTGGGCTGCCAAGACCATCCATAGAATTACTTTTTTCTAATAATACAAAAACTGCACCATGAATTATTCCTAAAACAGACCATAGAACGTATATAACCCCAATTATTAAAAGAACGGTGAATGTTTGCTTTCGACGGGAATTGAAAAATCTTATGACTGTTGATTCTGGAGTCATATATTGCGCGAATATCAATGCTCCTCCAGAAACAAAAACCGATGCCATTAATAAACCTATAAGCGCACCTAAGATTATTGCTTCAAGCATATATATTTAATCCCAGTCAATTGGAGAGGTAGGCTCTACTACATAAGTTTTGAATCCGGTTTTTTTATTTAATAGCAATGAAAGAGCCGTAGCAGTTTTCTTAGATTCAACCAAAGTGAAAAGCGATGGACCTGCGCCGCATAAATAAATTTCTTTATTCCAGATATCAGTAAAGGTTTGCCGTAATACCTTTAATTCAGGTAAAAGATGAATTGAGATGTCATCAAAAACATTGAATAATAATTGAGACGGAATGTCGCCCCTTCCCCGTATTCTAGCTTCAAGTTTTCGCGTCAAAAGACCTTTAGTGTAATGATCAGTATTGACCTGGCTGAACATATGTTTAGTTTTATTTTTAATTGTTATGTCCGGTGACACTATTACTGCATACTTGATATTAGCAGGAGGCAATTCACGTACAATTTCTCCTTTACCTTGAATCATTGCAGTGCCATTACTCAAGAAAAATGTAATATCTGATCCTAAGGAGCTGGCTATCGGGGTTAACTGGGCAACTTTTAAGTTTAAACCCCAAAATTCATTTAATCCAATCAAAGTCATTGCAGCGTTACTACTGCCACCTCCTAATCCAGCAGAGATAGGTATTTTTTTAAATATAGTAATTTTTGCTCCTTTGGAAATGTGGTATTGCTCCTTTAATGTTTTTGCTGCTAAGTATGCAAGGTTGAACTTATTTTCGATTCCCAAGTTAGGGCAAATTACTTCTAGGCTGGAGGATTCTTCTATAGTGATTTGGTCAGTTAGATTTACCGAGACAATAATAGATGTTAAGTTGTGAAAGTTGTCAGGTCTTTTACCTAAAATTTCTAATGTTAGATTTATCTTAGCTGGGGAAGTAAGCTGCAATAGACTCAAAACTTGACTCCCATTTCATAAAAACTTGTGTAGAGTCGCGCCCAGTCACAAAGGGACAAGGCTTGTGGCCTAGATTTAGAGTTAATATTAGCTGAGTTTAAAGCCAATTCGATCGTATCTTTAGATATAGCTATCCTGTTTTCTAGGCAGTTATGTATTTGTTTTCTGGGAGAGGAAAATCCATCCCTCACCATCTCTAAGAACCTTGATCCAGGATGTTCTTTAATGAAAACCTGGTCGTGAGGTGTTAAAGATATTACGGTTGAATTTACTTTTGGAGCTGGCCTAAATACAGAAGGGCCTACAGTAAAAAGTTTTTGCGCTGAACATTCGGACTGAAATTCAACTGATAGATATCCCATTTTGCCAGGCTTGGCTGTGATTACATCAGCCACCTCTTTTTGTAACATTACTGTAATCAAACTTGGTTTGTGTGTAAATTTTAAATACCGTCGGATAATGGGTGAGGCAACATTATAAGGTAAATTGCCGATCATTTTATATTCAGTGGCTGATGTGATTATCTGGCTGATATCTATGCTTAAAGCATCATCATTTATTACGGTCACATTGGAGACTGCATCAAAATTGGATTGTAATTGCTTCGATAGTAAATCATCTAATTCTATGCAAATAAGTTTTTTAACTTTGTCTGCTAGAATTCTTGTTAAAATACCTTTTCCTGGTCCTATTTCTACCACTGTGTCAGTTGGTAAAGGTGAAATGGAGTCAACGATTCGGTGAGCTACATTTATATCTTGTAAAAAATTCTGTCCTAGTGATTTCTTCGCTTTCATTATTCACTTTTTAGTTTGTTTAAGCTAAAAACCTTCTGGAATATTTATGATATTTTGGTGGCTGCGCACCCATTGTTGATTTCTCAGATGGCACATGAATTAATGGGTCGACTCAAGCCAGGTAATCCCACGGCACCCGAAATGACTTATTTACCGCTGCTTCCTTCCGGACCTGACGGAGTTCGGTAAGCTTTCGTCGCGTAGGACCCAGCTTTCAACATCGAACCAAAAACACATTGGTGTATCTAATCAACCTTCAAAGGGAATTCAGTCTCGCTATAGCGGATTGCGAGTATAGGGCACCGCTAGCTCCCCACTTAGCACAGCCAATTTAATCTTAGGGTCACTCACCTGTTTATGCAACCTTTTTCAGGAAGAAATTTATTCAATCGTTGCTATCCAAAATAGAGAATATGTTGGCATATATTTGTTTATTACCGCTCCATTTTTAATATTGAAAGAAAAGCCTCCTGGGGTATTTCTACTCTTCCAACCATCTTCATCCGCTTCTTCCCCTGAGCTTGTTTTTCAAGTAGTTTTCGTTTTCTACTGACATCTCCTCCATAGCACTTTGCCAATACATTCTTTCGCAAGGCTTTGACAGTTTCCCTTGCCAGTATTTTGTTGCCTATGGCTGCTTGAATAGGTACCTCAAATAGTTGCCTGGGTATCAGGTCTTTTAATTTTGAAGTTAAATCACGCCCATGCTGATAAGCATTTGTTTTGTGAGCGACAAATGACAGTGCATCTACAGGCTCACCGTTAACTAGTATTTCTAATTTGACTAATTTTCCAGCCCTATAATCTGACAAAGAATAATCCATTGAAGCGTATCCTTGTGTTCTCGATTTCAGTTGGTCGGCGAAGTCAATTAGAACCTCTGATAGTGGTACTTTGTACTCGAACATTACTCTATGACCTTGAGCCACTCCGGGCTCAACGAGATCTCCTGAAGCTTGAATATATTCCATGCCTCCAAGCTCACCTCTGCGATTGTTTACTAATTCCATAATAGTACCGATATAACTGTCCGGTGCTAATATATTCAAATTTAACCAAGGTTCTTTTATTTCGGCGATTGATTGTGGAGAAGGCATCTCCGCCGGATTGTCAACTTCTATAGTAGCTCCATCAATCAATACGACTTGATACGATACCCCGGGCGCGGTGGCAAGCAGAGTTAAGTCATATTCTCTCTCTAACCTTTCTTGGATTATTTCCATGTGTAGTAGCCCTAGAAACCCACATCTAAATCCGGATCCTAGTGCAGAAGACTGTTCTGGCTGATATGTAAGGGCCGCATCGTTTATGGCTAGTTTTTCTAATGCATCTCTCAAGTCTGAATAATTTTCTCCATCAGCTGGATATAATCCTGCGAATACCATTGGTTTTGATGGAGTGTAGGTTTCCCATGGATATATCGATCCATTCTCAAGTGTTGTAACAGTGTCACCAACTGGTGCATCGCCTACTTCTTTGAATCCAGTGGCAATATACCCAACCTCTCCGGTCGACAAATATTTTGTCGGAGTCTCCTTTGGACTAAAGGAACCTACCTCTAAGGATTCTCCAGTAGTGCCCTTTGCCATTAATTTTATATTAGAACGTGATGATATAGATCCATCAAATACTCGAACATAAGCTATGACACCTTTGTAAGGGTCATATTTGGAGTCAAAAATAAGTGCTCTAAGGGGCCCTGATTCATTTCCTTTAGGCTGAGGTATTCTATCAACTATCGCATCTAATAAATCATTTACTCCATCCCCAGTTTTACCTGAGACATAAAGCACTTCAGATTCATTGAATCCAAAACTTTGACATACTTCTGCCGCCACTCTTTCTGGTTCAGCTGCATCAAGATCTATTTTATTAATTACAGGTATTATTTTTAAGTCGCGTTCAATTGCTAGATATACGTTTGCTAATGTTTGTGCTTGTATACCTTGTGTGGCATCAATTACTAACAGAGCACCTTCACATGCAGCTAGCGATCTAGAAACTTCATATGTGAAATCAACGTGACCAGGGGTGTCTATGAGGTTTAATTGAAATATAGATTTATCATTTGATTGATAGGAGAGGCGCACTGCCTGAGCTTTTATTGTAATGCCTCTTTCTCTCTCTAAATCCATCGTGTCTAGGTGTTGCTCTAGGAGATCTCTATGTTCAATGGCACCTGTTTCTGCAATTAATCGATCGGCAAGTGTGGACTTACCGTGATCAATGTGAGCGATAATACAGAAATTACGTATATTTGAAATACTTGTTGCTGTCATTATTCTAATAAATAAATCATATTTTTACTTAAGTTATTGAACTAAAGTTAATAGAGAGCTTATTATTGGTACAATTATTTTAAACTGGGGAAGGAGGGACTCGAACCCACACGCCTTGCGGCACATGATCCTAAATCATGCTCGTCTACCAATTCCGACACTTCCCCAAATCGGTGCTATTGTGATTATATCTTTAGAGAGTCGAGGTGAGCATAATAAAAAAGGTTGTTTTAAATTATCTCAAACAAATTCTTCAGGAAAATATTATTAAATGATACCTATGCTAATTATGGGCGTATGCCAAGGAGTATTTGAATGGTTACCCGTTTCTTCGGAAGGGGCTATAGCCACTATATATTCATTTGTTTTTGAAAAAAGTTATCAAGAGTCAATACAATTCGCACTTTGGTTACATTTAGGGACGGTACCATCCGCCGCAATTGTTTTTAGGAAACTATTGTGGCGGCTTGGATTAGAACTGACTAACTCGAATCGGAAATATTCTTCAAAACTAAAATTCCTAGTTACTTCAACTTTAATTAGTGCTCCTATTGGTTTTGGACTGTTTATTGGAATAGATGAATTAACACAAGTTGCAGGAAGTTTATTTATGGTTTTTGTGGGTGTAGCTATGCTAGTAACTGGTTTAGTTCAATTTAGGCACAGGGTTTTTAATAGCAGGCCTGTAACTGAATTAAATCTCGTTGATAGTGTTATGGCGGGAATTGCTCAAGGCATTTCGGTGATCCCTGGATTCAGTAGATCAGGCATGACAATAGCAGTTTTGACTTTTCGAGGGATAGACCGTAAAGAAGTTTTGGCTCTAAGCTATATTATGAGCATGCCTGCAAGCTTAGGTGCTGCTTTATGGATAGGTATCACTCAAGGGTTCAGTTGGTCGGCAGGAGCTTTATTGTCTGCACTGATAGCATTTGTAGTTGGCCTGTTTGCTATTAAGCTGTTAATAGCTGTATCTGATAAAGTGAATTTATCATTATTCATAATTGTTATGGGTTTTATAATAATTGCTGGAGGTATTCTTACGAATGTCTAAATTGAAATAAGATACAATTTATGACATTATTGAGAAGTTGGTTAATATGAGCGATACAATAGCTGAATTAGGCACCAGATTAATATGTTTATTATGTGAGTCTGAATTTGTCGTCACAAGGCCTGGCGGAGGCGAATTGACTTGCTGTGAATCACCTCTAACTTTAAAGGAATAACAATGTCGACTCAACTCGGAAAACGTTATAGGTCAATTGAAACAGGAGTCACCTTGTTATGCGTAAAACCTGGAAAGGGTGATTTAAAGTGTAATGATCAACATATGGTAGTACAAGAACCTAAGCGCTTACCATCATCTGACTAAAAATCTTAATTTTAAACCCCGATAGTTACTGGAGCAGTTTGCATTGCAGTTGTTGCTATTGGACCGTCATCTGATAGGAACACATCTATTTCAGATCTTACTCCAAATTCAGGAAGATATATTCCAGGTTCTATGGAGAAAGCAATGCCAGGTATTATCCTCCTAGTATCGTATGTTTCATAGGAATCAAGGTTAACGGAATTAGAGTGAATCTCTTTCCCTATACTGTGCCCGAGTCGATGTTTAAAATATTCTCCATAACCCGCTTTATAAATATACTCTCTTGCCACTTTATCCATCTCACAACCTTGAACAAAGCGCCCGTCATTGTGTGCGTCTTTAAGATAATTTAGGGCGCAGTCCCTGGCACCAATTACAATGTCAAATACAGTTTGATTTTTATCTGGAATTTTATCTCCCACGTATCCAGTCCATGTGATATCAGCTGACATGGTTTCTTCTCCTGAGACTCTGGACCATAAATCTATTAATACCCAATCCCCCTGTTGTATTGTTGAGGAACCTTGTTTTGCAGGATCGTAGTGCGGGTCAGATGAATGTTCATTAGTAGCTACGACAGGACCGTCAGTAATGACCATATTTTCGTCAATGAACCTGGATCTAATAAATTCAGCTACTTCAAATTCAGTAACATTGGCAATTATATTGTCGCCAATATAATTGAATGCCTCATGAACAATATTAGTAAGCAATTCAGATGCTTTTATGTGGGATTTTAAATCTTTACTAGACCATATTTGCGTTGAATATTGAAATAAATCTGCAGATGAGACAACCTCTACTCCTGATTGCCTTACCAATTCTATGGTTCCAGCATCTACTCTTGATACTCTTGGTAGTTCACAATTAGGGGAGTATTCCATGGCAATAGTGTTCGATGTTCGTAATGTTTGATTCAAAATATCGATCATCTGAAGACGACTAGACCAAGACAATTTTTTAATATTGCTTTCAGGAAATCTTTCGATATCTACAGTGCTAGAAAGAATAACAGGTTCACTATCCATAGGTATCCAAAACCAATAAGGGCGTGTCATATTCGGGATGTGGCCAATTGTATCTTCCATCACAGGGTTAGAATATCGATAATCATATATTAACCATCCGTCTATTGAGTTTAAAGACATATATTCTTGAGATTTTGAAACTGTATGATCTATAGATTGGTTCAATTGGTAGTATCCTTTTACTGTTTACTTTAATTTTTTCCAAGCACCCTGATAAGCAATATTGTAATCATTTGGAGTATTTAAATCTAAACGGATTTCATCAGAATCGATTGCAATTCTTTCGACACTTTTTTGATGGCGAATAATTACATCTCTAATTCCCTGCTTCTGTTCTGTAATCAACAGTAGCTCTACTTTTAAATCAGCAGAAAATATGATGGGGTGACCTCCCTTACCAAGGTAAGTTGGGGAGGTGATTTGCCTTTGATCCCAGCGGTGAGAATCGATAACTTTAGTTATTAAAGAAGCTGACCGTGGTTGGTCTACCGCCATTAAAAGAATAGCTTTCGCTGAATCATCAACTAGATCTAGGCCAGCTTTTATAGATCCAGACTTCCCTTGTTTATATTTATTGTTAATTACGTAAGTCACGTTATCGCCTGATATGTAATTAACAATTTGGTCTGACTCATGCCCTAAGACGACAATTATTTGATCCATGTTGGATGCAGATAACTGAGAAATTTGATATTCGATTAGTTTAACATCTCGGCCTAAATTGGCATCCGGCCATTTTAGCAATGGCTTAGATGTTCCCATTCTTGATGATTCACCCGCACATGTTAATATCGCTGAAATCATTGGTATGTCTTGTTTAAAATAATACTAGAGTTAAGAATTCTAGCTATGATTGAAACTAGCTAAGTACGTCAGCGTACTTAGAAAATATTTTTTCGACTAGATTATCATCTAGTTTCATGTGTTTTCCACTACCACCAAGCCTAAACAGTAAAATTTCAGACATAATGCTAATAGCTATTTCATCTGGAGTTCTAGCATTGATCTCGAGCCCAATAGGCGCTTGTAACTCCTTTATCCTATCTTTTGGTAGCCCGGATTTAATTAGGTCCTCATATATTAAAATAATTTTACGTTTGGACCCAAGTAAACCAACGTAACTTGCTGGAGTTTTTGCTGCTGCTGCCAGCGCGTCACTATCATATCTGTGTCCTCGTGTCGCCACAACGATAAAAGAATTTTTCGTTATATGAATTTGTTTCAACCCATCTTCTGGTTTCATTGTAATAGTTTCCTTGGCTCCAGGAAATCTTTCTTTATTAGAAAATTCTGATCGGTCGTCAGTTATGTAAACATGGAACCCAAGATTTTCTGCCAATGAAGAGATGGACTTTGATACATGGCCTCCTCCAATTAAAATCAGTTTTGGTGGACTAGTATATCCTTCAATAAAATATTCAGTCCCATCGTCCGTAACTACGTATTCGTTAGCCCCATGTACCATTAATTTATAACCACGATTTATTGCGTCTTTATCAATTGTCAGCGAACCAAGGCTGCCTATGGTGGTGCCATCCTCTCTAATAAATAGTTTGCGGCCAGTTTCAATTCCAGAGCCGATCGGTAATAGATTTTCACCAGGGTTGCTTATTAATGTGGCAAGTGCGACAGGAGCTTCTCCAGAATACGCATCATTTATTTCGTTTGCGAAATTTAAGACTTCATGTGGCTCATATATTGGGTCAATCATGAAGTACATGGTCCCTCCGCATACAAGTCCTTCTTCTGCAGCAAGATCTTCATTTAGTTGATACTCTCGGAATTGAGTAGGCCCAACATTTTTTAGTAACTGCTGAGCAGCAAACCAAATATCACCCTCAACACACCCTCCGCCAAGGGTTCCAACGCCACTGCCGTCTTCTCTGACCAACAACTTGGCTCCAGGTTTTTGTGGGGTTGAGCCTTTAGTTTTAACAACTGTAGCTAGGACTGCTTTTTGGCCTTCATTTAATAATTTTTTAGTTTCTTTAAATACGTCTTTCATTTGCTTAAGTTAACACTATTAATATTATTTTGTTTCATAGGACAATATATTCTGCTTAATCACGGATAATTCGTTCAAGCCTTTTAGCTCCTCTACATGGACCTACAACGGCTACATTAAGGTGGGCAAAATCTAATACGCTTTTAGAAATCCTGTTTACATCTTCTTCTGTTACAGAGTTTAACTTATATATTGCTGTTTGAGGGGCTATTATCTCATTTAATAATATTTCTTGAATACCAAACCAGCTCGCCACATACTTAGTGTTTTCCATGCTTAGCATTAAACGCCCAGCTGCCATTTGTTTAGCTTTATTAAACTCATCCAACTTAATTCCGTATTTTATATCTTGTAATTGTTCCAATATTAGTGCGGTGGCATCGTATATTTTTTTAGGTTCTACTCCTGCCCTAACTATAAATGCACCACAGTCTTGGAAGTGTATTAGAGAAGAGTTAATGTCATATGCCAGGCCGCGGTTTTCTCTAAGCTCTGTAAATAGCCTGCTGCTCATACCTTCACCGATAGCTACATTTAACAATCCCAATGCGTCTCTGTCATCATGAAAAATTGATATTGCTGGCAAGGCCAACGACAGGTACGCTTGCTCAGTACGTCTAAATTCTATTTTTGATTTACTAGTATATTGATTTCTTGAATATGGAATGTAATTAGGAGGGTTTGATCCATGCCAATCAGAAGTTAATTTATTGATCTGCTGTAATATTTTATTGTGATCAATATTTCCGGCCACACTAATGACTGTGTTTAGCGGGCTGTAATATTTTTCAATATGGGCCTTTAATGTTTCATGGTTAATGTTGAATACAGTTTCTTTTGTACCTCCGATATCTCTACTGAGCGGGTGCCCAGGCCACAGCATTTCGTCGATTAATGTATCGACTTGATATTCTGGATGATCATGGGTCATTGAAAGTTCGTCAATAATCACGGCGCGCTCTTTATTTATCTCATCTTCATCGATTACAGAATTCCTAATCATATCTAGTAATAAGTCTAAAGATTCATGTGCGTAACTGGCCGGTACTTTACACCAGTAATTTGTTAATTCCTGTTCCGTTTCCGCGTTAATAATACCCCCAACTGCTTCAATAGCGCCGCCAATCATTTTAGGGTCAGGTCGTTTATAAGTGCCTTTAAAAACAATGTGTTCAACAAAATGTGAAATGCCGGCATACTGGTCTATTTCATGTCTCGATCCAACGCCGATTAGCAGGTTAATTGAAACAGATTGAACTTCTGACATCTCAGAGGTAACTACCCTTAAACCATTATCAAGAACAGTTAATTTGAAATCCTGTTTATTTAATTTGTGATTTTTATTCTCTCTCATAGTAAAATTTTAACATTCGCATGGCATTTCGTTATCTAAATGAATTTGAATCGAGCTGTGCGTTCGAAAATTCGTATACAAAATCGAGTGATGAAAACAAAAATAGGAAAAATTAGAGACCGAATTTTAGCTACAAATGATAATCATGGCGTTCCTCCTGGTCAATTTGTGACTGAAAAATTCCCCGTATTGACATTTGGTCAAACTCCAATCATAGACAAAAGTGAGTGGAATATTAAGCTTTTCGGCTTGGTAAATAACGAAGTTTGTTTGAAATGGAACGACATAATGAACTTCAAGCAGATATCAGTTGAAGCCGAGTTCCACTGTGTAACACAGTGGAGTAAGTTAGTTAATAGATGGGAGGGGGTTCGTTTTAAGACAATCATTGATTTGGCTGAAGTACAAAACGAGGCCCAATATGTAATGATTTATTGTTATGGAGGGTACACCACTAATCTCCCGTTAAGCGCGCTTATTGAACGGGATGTAATGATGGCGCATCGACATGATGGAATTGCACTTTCTGCTGAACACGGAGGCCCACTAAGGCTTGTAGTTCCTAAAAGATATGCATGGAAAAGTGCCAAGTGGGTTAACGGAATCGAATTTATGTCAGAGAATCGTGCTGGTTTTTGGGAATCTAGAGGCTATCACATGGATGGAGACCCATGGAAAGAGCAAAGATTCAAATAAATTTATCTGTTTAAGCAGCAGCAGTTTTATCAGCAGTTTTATCAGTTGAACGCTGGCGAGACACGGTGTTTTTTGACCTATTAGCTAGGTATATCATATGGCCGCATTGCAGGCATTCTAAATAGGAACCGTAAGTATCTGAATTTTTATTAATATCCCCTTTACATCTGGGGCATCCCTTTATCCTTAACATCATTAACTTCTTTTATTAACTTCCTTTGTTTAGTATCGTTGATTGTAATCTGAATTTCATATTATCTACTTTACTCACTATCCTGTGAAGCAATATATATTAATGATTAGTATTCCTTTTTATAATATTGTTTGTGTTTAAATATCTTAGGGCATCTAATTTCATTGTATTTTCATTTATTTAATGAGCGAATACTGATCCTCGATAATATCCTAGAATAAATTACGTTATAGGGTATTGATACGAGTCGTATCAAGTAATATAATATGAAGTGTTGGGTTTGATTAACCATTCACTTAAATACAACGACAATAAGAAAACATAGTTAGTGTTAACTATTGGTATAGTTATTGCCCCTGTTCCTTAGATAGAATATAGCCAATGAATAGAAGAATTGAATACACTGCTAGCAGGGATGGCGTATATATAATCAGCGTGGCAGCACGACTGTTGGAGATGCATCCGCAGACATTGCGTAAGTACGAAAGAGTGGGCTTGATAAGTCCCTTTCGCACAGGAGGGATGCTTCGTCTGTATTCCGAAGAAGACATGGCTAGACTTAGGCTAATTAAATATTTAGTAAATGATCTTGGATTAAACCTAGCTGGGGTTGAACTAGTGCTTGGATTATTTAATCGATTGCTTAAATTAAAACTTTATTCAGAATCTTTGGAAGGCGAAAATTTACATCGTGCCTTGGACTTAAGTTTAAGTGAATTGTTTGAATTATTGGGGGCGAAATTTAATGAGCTTTAACTTTTATAAGGTCAGGTGGTAAATGACTCAAGATTCAAAAGAACATGGTGAAATTCAGGATGAGAAAATTAAAGATATCTTTAACGAAGAATCATCTCCTGTCGAAATGAGTGACTTGGAGATAGCTTTGAAAGAAACGGATAAGTATAAAAACATAGCCCACAGGACGGCAGCAGAACTTGAAAATCTTAAGAGAAGATCTTTACAAGAAAGGGACGAGATAAGGAAATATGGGCAAAGTCAATTAGTGATTAAAGTGCTTAACGTATTAGATAATTTTAATCGTGCTATGGATCTTATTCCGAACGAAGCAGTGGCGCCTGGTTGGAAAGATGGACTGGATTTAGTTAAACGCAGTATGGATAATCTGTTGCTTACTGAGGGATTGATTCAGATAGATGCACTTGGAAAGCCATTTGAGCCTGCAGAGCATGAAGCAATTCTTTTTGAGGTAAATGAAGAGCAAGATCCAGGTCGAGTTCTTTCAGTTGTAAGGGAAGGCTATAAATTGAATGATAGAGTTCTTAGGGCCGCTCAAGTTACTGTATCAAAAACCCCTTGAGTTTTTAGAGAATTCATAAATTTTACAATTATTTTAACAATGAGATATTTCACGTATATATGGGAGTAAAATGTCAAAAATATTAGGAATTGATTTAGGAACAACTAATTCATGTATGGCAATAATAGAGGCTGGAGAACCAAAGGTCCTTGAAAATTCAGAAGGAGGGCGGACAACGCCGTCTGTTGTGGCTATAAATCCCAAAACTGACGAGAGATATGTAGGACTAACAGCACGTAGACAGGCTGTTACAAATCCAGAGAACACTGTTTTTTCAGTCAAAAGGTTTATGGGGATGAGTTTTAATGACAAGGTCATAAAAAATGATATAGAACTTGTTCCCTATAAAGTTGAGGCTGGATCTAATGGAGCAGTTGTAGTCAACATGGCAGGTAAGTCTTATGCACCGCCTGAAGTGGCAGCTATGACTTTGCAGAAAATGAAGACAGATGCTGAAGTCAAAATAGGAGAAAAAATAACCCAAGCAGTGATTACAGTGCCAGCCTACTTTGACGATAGTCAAAGAAACGCAACGAAAGATGCAGGAAGAATAGCCGGGTTAGAAGTTTTAAGAATAATAAATGAACCAACGGCTGCCGCTGTTGCTTACGGGTTTGACGAAACTAAAGACGGTACTATAGCGGTTTACGACTTAGGCGGAGGGACATTTGACATTACGATATTACAAATGGCAGATGGAGTCGTTGAAGTTAAGGCAACTAACGGAGATACTCATCTTGGTGGAGACGATTTTGACCAGAGAATTATTGAGTGGATTGCAGATGAATTTAAAAAATCAGATGGTATTGATCTAAAACAAGACCGAATGGCTCTTCAACGGTTAAGAGAATCAGCAGAGCGAGCAAAAATAGAGCTTTCCACATTAACTCAAACTGAAATAAACTTGCCTTTTATAACTGCTGATTCTTCTGGTCCCAAACACCTTGTTATGACTTTAACTAAGGCAGGCCTTGAAAATCTTGTTGGAGATTTAGTTCAACGCACAATGAAACCATGCCAGAAAGCCATATCAGATTCTGGAATAAATCCGACCGACATAGATGAAGTGATATTGGTAGGTGGGATGACTCGTATGCCTTCAGTCCAGGATGCTGTTTTAGAATTATTTAAAAAGGAACCTCATCAAGGAGTTAATCCAGATGAAGTGGTTGCGGTTGGAGCAGCCCTTCAAGCAGGGATTTTACAGGGTGAAGTACAAGACCTACTTTTATTAGACGTTACACCTTTAACGCTAGGAATAGAGACAATGGGTGGGGTGACAACAACTTTGATAGCTAGAAACACCACGATACCTACTGCAAAAAGTGAAATATTCACTACTGCAGCAGATGGGCAGACTAGTGTGGAAGTCCATGTTCTTCAAGGGGAGAGGCCGATGGCTCCGGAGAATAAAACAATAGGTCGGTTTATTTTAGACGGTATTCTTTCTGCCCCTCGAGGAACTCCTCAAGTGGAAGTTACATTTGATTTAGACGCTAATGGAATATTAAATGTCTCTGCTAAAGATAAAGGGACAGGTAAAGAACAGAAAATTACTATAACAGCCAGTTCTGGTTTAGATGAATCAGAAATTGAGCAAATGGTTAAAGAAGCAGAGGAGCATGCTGAAGAGGATGAGCAAAGACGTAAAGATGTTGAACTACGTAATGAAGCAGAAAATACAGCTTACTCCGCGGAAAAGATGATTACAGATAACCCTGAAATTGTCACTGATGAGCAAAAGACTCGAATAGATGATGGAGTTAAAGCAGTTAGAGATGCAATAAAGAAAGAAGATTCAGGGCAAATAAATGTTTCATTAACTGAATTGCAGGCTATTATTCAAGAAGTAGGACAGGCAGTTTATGCTAGTCAAGCCTCAGCTGCGGCTGAGGGGGAAGGCACACAAGATCAGCCAACAACTGATGATGGCTCAAATGATGAATCTAAAGAAGACACGATTGAAGGAGACTTTAAAGAAGTTTAGTATGTCTATCAAACAGGGGATTGGTGATTTGAGTTGATGCGCGAAAGCTAGCCCAGGAATAGCATTCGCGTGTCCTGGCGTGGTGAACATAGAGATGCCGGGTTTATGTTTAATTCGACCCCAACATTTGCCACATCTACAGCATCCTGTTCGTGTCGCGTATCTACAAGCCTGATATCTGAGTTGTGCATAGTATCCATTAACAGCAAAGTATGGTTGCCTGCAACTGTAAAAACTGTGTCGATACCCAAAATTCCTAGGCAGTTAGTGATTAATTGTGAGCCTGAAACTTTAGCCATCTCAGAATTCCCATCAAATTTTTATTAGTTAATAACATGTAATAGAGTCTTATCGAATTCCAAAGGTGGGGAAAACCATTTTTTGAATTCCTAGAACACTATTTTCAGCATATGATTGAATCGTGGATTGGTAATTACTGTGCGTAGGAGGAGGTTGCGGATCGTAAAGACTATCGACACTATATTTGCCAGAATATTGAGTGGGTATTTTATTTGAAAGTTTTTGTTTAGACATAACTGCAAATGCTATTGCCCAACATCTTGCTACTGCAATCGTGTCATATCCACCACCACCAACTGCCAACCAAGGGTATGGTAATTTATCAAACTCCTTAATTATTGACTCAAACCCTTGGGCAGTTTGATTTAGATGGGTAATGGGATCGTTAAAATGACTATCTATCCCGAGTTGTGTTACTAAGATATCTGGATTAAATTTATCAATTAATTGTAAAACAGTTTGATTAAATGCCCACATGATTATCTCGGCAGAGGTGTAAGGGTGCAGCGGTAAATTAACTGAGTAACCCCGACCTTTGCCAGTTCCAAGTTCTTCAACCCAGCCAGTTCCAGGGAATAGGAATTGTCCTGACTCATGTATAGATATAGTTAGCACAGCGTCTGTATCATAGAATGCATGTTGAACCCCGTCTCCATGATGGCAATCTATATCGACATACGCTACTTTCAATCCTTGTTTTAAAAAATGTTTTATGGCAATAACCGGGTCGTTAAAGACGCAAAACCCATAAGCATAACCAGGCATTGCATGATGTAACCCACCAGAGATATTAAAGGCCCGATCCACTGTTCCGGTTTCAATCAGTTTAGCTGCGACTAATGATCCACCTGTTGACAAGAGTGATGCGTCAAAGATATTTTTATATATTGGATTATCGCCAGGACCAAAATTAAAATTAAAAGCGTTATTGGTCTCATTTCCATTATTTAAATTTTCAACAGCATTTATATATTCAGGTGAGTGAAAGGTTAATAAATCTTCTATCGAAGCAGGAAAAGGGGGCTCAAGTGATACGTTCTTATGGTCAAATGCTTCGTATGCTTGAAGTAATTCATATGTCTGTTTTAGTCGAACTGGCTTCATCGGATGAATCTCCGATAAAACATGAGTTGATAATTCTTCAGAATATATAAATGCTGATTTCTTCAGACTAAATCCCTATACTTCTATTCCGGTGATACGTATGGCTGAATGCGCTTTATATGTTTTATTAATATTTAGTAATAGTGCGGTTAAATCTTCAGCATACTTTGCATTTATTAGCCCGCCTCCATCAATAGCTCTAACTCCATTGAGAAGTTTAGCTAGGCCCATAGTTATAGACTTACATTCATCGTTATCTGAAAACACGATAACGTCTGAGTCAATAATTGCATTTGGATCTAATAAGTCACGCGCGCTAATATTGTGAAATCCTGCAGACACCATAGATTTGTTAAGGATATGAGCGGCTTCTAAAGCTGCAGAGCCTGCAGGAACTGCTTCCGACATAGCAATTCCATTTTCAAATTTCAAAGGAGCGACAACACTAATGACGTTTTTATTTGCCAACCTATCTTTGAGTTCTTCTAATGTTGATCGTTGAGCTTGGTATGGAACAGCGATGAAAACTGGATCACATTTTTCAGCCACTTCCCAATTTAAACCACCTGATATATATCCATTAGGGACCTTAGATTTAATATGGGAAACGGCTCTCTCAGCATTTTCTATAGTTCTTGATCCGATAATAACTTTTATGTTGCTTAGTGCAAATCGTAAACCTAAACCTAATCCTTCAGGGCCTGTGCCACCTATAAATCCAACTAATGATTTTGAGGACATGGTTTAATTTTAAAAATAATCTGATTAATATCTATAAATTTCTGATTACGCTATTCACGCATCGGCTGACTAGCCCAAATAGTATGGTAATTTTCTCCCACAATTACTCTGGAGAGTTCAGCATTTTGAAGTCGATTCAGATCCTCTAATACTTTATCAGTGGCTGCTTTGGCATTGGCATGCCCTGCATCCATCAGCATTTTTGTTAGTTGTTCCCATATTCCTTCAGATACCAGGCTATTAACATTTCTTGGCCATGGGAAGATGGCTAAATTAGGCCTTCTTGGGAAACCAGGGCGCGCCCTTCTTATAGATCTGATTCTTTCTTGCGGAGAGAATGCTATTTTCATGATCTGAATCATTGGTCCGCTTAGTTCTAATGATCTTAAATCTATTACAAGCGATTTTCTAAAGATGGGAAAAAAGATAGAGAATACTTCCGCTTCACTTAGTTCAGCTAAAATCTCATTTACATCTAATTCAAAATCGCCATCTATCAATTTAGATACTCTCCAAAGTAATAATATACATCAACTTTTAACGAATTCATATCATACCGATACATACTTATATTTATGTAACCTAACATTATTAGTTCTCATCTACTAATTCCCTTACGGCAGCTATAAAGGCTGGCAGCACAAGATTCCAATCCCCAATAACTCCATATTTAGAATCTTTAAAAATATTGGCATTTTTATCTGAGTTTATCGAGACAATATTTCGCGAACCTGAACACCCAGCCATGTGTTGACTAGCTCCGGAAATCCCGAAAGATAAATACATGTTAGGGGTTACCGTTTTCCCAGTAAGCCCTATTTGGAAGTTATGGTCGATCCAGCCGGCATCACATGCAGCCCTTGAGGCGCCCACTGCTCCATCTAATATCTTTGCCAGTTCTTTTAGTTTTTCAAAAGGCTCTGGCCCGCCTAAACCTCTACCACCTGCGATTACAATTTCAGCTTTACCGAGATCTGGACCTTCGGGAATTTGGGTTACTGTCTTTATGATTTTAACTCGAAGATCCTCGTCCTTTATTTCGGGTTCAAGTTCCGTTATAGGGATAGGGGTATCTGAACGTTTTTGAGGGGTTTGCACCGATCTTACTCGGATAGTCGCGACTTTAGAGGTGTTTTTCGCTAGAGATATATGTGCTAAAGCATTACCTCCATAAACTGGTCTAATGCATGATATTTCGGCACCCTGACGTTTTATGTCGATACAATCGTGAGCGTAGGAAGCTTTAATTCTAAACGCCACTCTAGGCGCAATATTCAGTGACCAAGAAGTTTTGTTCATTAAAACTAGGTCAACGCTTTTTTCCTTACAGAACCATTCTAAAGATGAGATGATGACTTCATCGGATAAAGGACTTCCATAACTCGTGTCATTTTTAATCACATATATTTGACTGCAGTCTAGTCTAGTCAACTTATCAGAGAGTTTAGCATTATCAGAGCTGAAGAGAGCTACAGATGTTTCATGACCTAATGAATTTGCCAAACTTAAAATGTGATCGATGGAGCCATCTGAATTAAGTTGCCCCTCTTCAATAATGACAGCTGTATGGCTCAATTTAAATTAATCCTGCCTGTCTTAATTTAATGGCAAGCAACCTGCCTGATTCTTCATCATCATCCCCTTGTATAAACTCGCAATCCTGCGCACTCTCAGGAATAGAAAGTTTTGTGGTGATGACGTTATTTTTATAGTCATCTAGTGCAATATCTAAATCATTATATGACAGTATTTGTGGGTGATTTTTCCCAGCATTCATTATGCCTCTTAAAGTTGGATAACGAGGTTCACCTAATTCATTGCTTACCGTAACTAATGCAGGAAGAGAAGCTTCTAGTATCTGGTACCCATTAGGAATCACGCGTTCAATATTTATTATGTTCGAGTCTAAAGTAATGTCTTGAGCTAATGTAAGGCAAGCAAGATTAAGTAGCTCGGCCAATATTAGAGGTACGTGGCTATTGTCCCAATCAGAAGCCTGTCTGCCACATAGTATTAAATCAGGCAAGCCTATTTTTTTTATAGCGCAGCAAAGCACATGAGCTGTCGTAAATGGATCTAGATTTTCAAACTCTGATCCTTGTATCAAGACTAGGTTATCTGCGCCCATCGAGATTGGCTTTTTCATTACATCCATAACAAAGTCGTTTCCAACAGAAATGACTGTTACTTTAGCGTTAGTTGTATCTTTTATTCTAAGGGCAGCTTCTACAGCGTTTTCATCAAACCCATTTAAAACAGGTGGAGCTCCTAGCCTGGATGTCAAGGAAATTGAATCCTCATCTATAACAAATCCTGAAACAGGAGTTTCAGGATCTAAAACTTGTTTTATACATACCATAATATTCATAGTTGACTTAACTCGACTCTAGCATTTACAAATATTTGCTGTCAAACATATTCAAGTTGATTTTAAATACATAAATTGAAATTGAAATTAAAAAAAATACAAAAAAAATTTAGAACAATTGTGTTATTAATAATAACTAATCAATAACACGAATGTCTTATTAAGGCCTGTAACATCAGGTTTATGGCCTATGGTGTTATTTATATTTCAAATATCTGTTAAATCAAAATTATCATAATCATAAACAAAAACCATACAAAGCTTAAGAAATAGTATTGACAAAATCTTATACTTTGTTTAACTAGTGTTTGAAAAAATTCTAAACATTGTAAAAAGTTAATACTTCTCTAATGAGTTTTGAGGCTTGTAATTTATTACAAATTCAAATCCGACATTACTGTAGTAAAAACTAAGACGGAGGTAAAAATGGTTATTCAGGTAACGCCTAACAGATTGAAGACATCTTATGCTCATGCAGTCCCTGCGGTTTCTAAGCCTAAGGTTCAGCCAAATCCTATTCAAGTTTCTAGGCCGATACAGGGGAACACTGGAAGCCTTGAATGTCCGCGATGCCAGAGTAGTCTGATGCAGTCATACAACGAGCCGCAATGTGTAAAATGTGGTTATGTTGATTACGGATATGTTCCGAATAAGAATACTACTAGGCCGACAAATTTAATTACTACCGGTACACGATATGTTATACGGTATACTGGCGAGCATGATAACTTAATAGAAACGTTACTTTATGTTCAAGTTGTAAGACTTAGAAATAGAGCTGTATATGAAGTTACCTGTCCGTTTTGTGACTCCATTATGGAGCAGTCATCTTTATCTGGTAAACGAAGAGAGATAAGAGAAGAAAGATATAAATGTATTCAAGGTCATAGGGTTTCTTTATTGCCGAACCCTAAAGGATCTTTAGGCTGGAAATAATTTTATAAAGTATAGCTAAATAAAAACCCGGAGTACTTACAATAAGTGTTCCGGGTTTTTATTTAGCTATACTTGTAGGTTAATTTTTATTACCGTATTTAACCGTAATTAAGATACAACAGTAAATTAATCAAGGAAGTTGGATTAAGTGAAGTCAATTTACGAAAGATTCGGAGTCAGGCCAATTATCAACGTGGCTGGCGCTTCAACTCGTGTAGGCGGGGCATTGATGCCTGAAGAAGTTATAGAATCAATGCGAAATGCTGCGTCAGAATCAGTATCCATGTCGGAATTACAAGGGGCGGCTAGCAGATATATCTCAGAAGTAACTGGAGCCGAAGCAGGTTATGTTACATCTGGGGCATCCGCAGGTTTAACTTTGGCCACAGCTGCAATATTAGCCGGTTGTGATCTAGGAAAAATCGAGAATCTTCCACGTACTGATGGCTTTAAAAACCAACTGATCATTTCGCGAGAACATCGTAATGGATACGATCACGCTGCACGACTTGCAGGCGCAATTCTTGTTGAAGTTGGAATGAATGAAATAACTGCTAACGCTGGAGTTAGAAGAACGGAGGCTTGGGAGTATGAAGCAGCGATTACTGAATCGACAGTAGGAATTTACTATTCTCAAGGCCCAGATAGTCATCCTGCCTTAAGCGATGTTGTGAAAGTGGCTAAGGCGTACGATTTGCCTATAATTGTAGATGCAGCTGGAGAATTGCCCCCCAAGGAAAACTTAAGAAAGTTTATTGAGATGGGAGCAGACCTTGTTGCTTTCTCTGGAGGTAAAGCACTGCGTGGCCCGCAATCAACAGGGATATTATGTGGGAAAAAACATCTTATTACTTCTGTTGCATTACAAAATCTTGATATGGATGAGTTTTTTGAAATCTGGAATCCACCGAGTGATTTAATACCGAAAGACACCCTAGCTGGGATACCACGCCATGGAATTGGCAGGGGTTTTAAGGTGTCTAAAGAAAATGTCATCGGCTTATTAACGGCATTGAAGTTATTTACCGAAGATGCTTATGCATCCAGCTATATTGAACAAAGAGCATTATTGGAATTTGTAGAATCTGCCATCACAGATGAAACTGTAAAGGTGGAAATACATGATCCAATCGAAGGGTCTCCTGTTCTTACAATTACGATAGATTTGGGTTTGCAAAGAAAATCAGCATTTGATATATCGAATGAGCTAAAGAATGGAAATCCAGGTATTTTTGTACAGGAAGTGGGCTTAGAAAAAGGAGTGATTACAATACACCCCTTGAATCTAAACAAAGAACGAACGGAATTGTTAACTAATAGGATTCTAAAAGTACTTTGAAACGAGCAGTATTAAGAAGTCACAGCCCCTTTAGATGCCGATGAAACCAACTTAGCGTATTTTCCTAAAACTCCTCGCGTATAATTAGGTTCAGGGGCACTCCAATTTTCTTTTCTCTTAATCATTTCATTTGCTGACAGTTCAACAGACAGATCTCTCGATTCAACATCTAAATTAATTATATCCCCGTTTTCTACAAGAGCGATTGGTCCTCCTACCATTGCTTCTGGGGCGACATGCCCAATCATTGGGCCTCTAGTAGCTCCAGAAAAACGACCGTCAGTCAGCAGTAGGGTAGAATCACCTAACCCTGCTCCCATAATAGCTCCAGTCAAAGCAAGCATCTCTTGCATGCCAGGGCCGCCCTTAGGGCCTTCGTATCTGACAACAACAACATCCCCATTAGAAATTCTCCCTTTAGTTACGGCCTCGAAAGCTGCCCTTTCAGAATCAAATACTTTTGCGGGACCTCGATGAGTCCGATTCTTAGTTCCAGACACTTTTAACACAGAACCTTCAGGCGCAAGGTTTCCTTTTAATATGACAAGCCCTCCTGTGGGGCTACGTGGATTTGTTATTGGGTAGATTACTTTGCTATCGGCAGAGGTTTTGAATTCAGAAAGATTTTCGGCTATAGTTTTACCGGTACAAGTCAGCGCATCTCCATGCAACAATCCACCCTTCAGTAATTCGTTCATAAGAGCAGGCACGCCTCCAGATTTGTCCATATCTGGCATAACGTATCTTCCGCTTGGTCGCAAGTCTGTAAGATAAGGCGTCTTACGACTAAGTCTGTCAAAATCATCTATCTCTAAAGGTACATTAGCTTCATTTGCAATTGCTAGAAGATGTAAAACTGCGTTAGTCGAACCCCCCATTGCAAGAACAACCGTAATTGCATTTTCAAAAGACTCCTTAGTCATAATATCTCGAGGTTTTATATCACTTTCAAGTAGTTTATATAAGTACTGTCCTGCTTTTTCTGCGAATTCTAGATTCCTGGAATCCACAGCTGGAATTGATGCAGTCCCAGGTAGACACATACCAAGTGCTTCAATAGCTGAAGCCATTGTGTTGGCTGTAAACATTCCAGAACATGCTCCTTCTCCGGGACACGCTACTCTTTCCATTGCTGTCAGTTCATCTAAACTTAAATCTCCTTTTGAGTACGATCCGATAGCCTCGAACATATCCTGTACATTGATATCCTTGCCTTTGTAATTACCGGCTAATATAGCTCCTCCATACACAAATATTGATGGAACGTTTAATCTGGCCATAGACATTAATGCTCCTGGCATATTTTTGTCACACGCAGCCACGACAACTAAGCCGTCCATACTTTCTCCAAAAACTACTGTTTCGATAGAATCAGCTATAACCTCTCTACTAACTAAAGAAGCCTTCATGCCTTCTGTGCCCATGGATATTCCGTCGCTTATCGTAATTGTGCCGAATCCAAAAGGCACTAGATTTGCTGATTTAACTCCAGCCTTAGCTGCCTTAGCTATTCGATCCAAATGTATATTGCATGGAGTAACGTCACTAGCTAGATTAGCAATTGCAACAAAAGGTTTTTTGAAATCCTCATCTTGTAATCCGGAAGCTCTTAGCATGGCCCTGGCTGCTGCCCTGTCGGGTCCATCAACTTGAACTGAACTATGTTTTCTTAGGTTCGGTTTAGACATTATTAACTCCCCATGAGTGAAAATAGATTAATTACCGGGATTTGGATTTATTAAATCAGGGATAATTATAACCTGTATCTATTTATTGGCATAAGGGGGCTTTAGTTTTTTAGGCATTTTCATCTGTAGGATTTCAAACACAAAGAAAACTAAACCTCCAAACAGAATGACACTAAGCAGGGTTATCGATCGATCTAAAATTGCTACTGAAGCGGCATCGTTTTTTGGTAATGACAAAGCTAATAAACCAATTACGCCGGTTTCTACTGCTCCAATCCCACCGGGCGTAGGAACAGTACTTAAAATTGCGTGACCCAATGAAACAACCAGTATCATTGGTATCGACAACTCTAGATTTAAAGCTTTAATAATAAAGTAAAGACGGCCTGCCTCTAATAGCCATCCCAATATGCTTAGTAAGATCAAAACTGGCATTTGTTTAATGGATAGACTATCTAAAGTGCCTTTATGAAACATGCTATATACAGCAAACAGAGGTTTTGGTAAAAGCTGTGCTAATTTCATCCCGAACAGGCGCATTACTATTAAAAATATACTTAATAAACCTGCCATGACAGCTGCAGCATATATCAGGTAATTTGATGCTTGATTGCCGATACTAGTAATGGATAGTATGGCCACTGTTAGGATGCCAAGTATCGTGGCCATGTCTAATACTCGTTCGGTTAGTAGAGTCCCTAAGCTCCACGAGAAAGTACTTTTAAATCGACGAGAGAAGCTCCACGCACGATACGCATCACCTAATCTAAGCCAGGTGACCCCATTAATGAACCAGCCGATTAAAATAAATTTAGAAAATTCTAGTGTTGATGGCAGATCGGTCTTTAATTGAGGCTGCGCTATTGATTTTGATGCACTCTGAGCTAAAATTTTCCAACGTAAACCCCTTACTGCAAAACTTGCATAGTAAACGCATAGGCCAATCAAATAATCTAAAGGATCCATTTCCTTGATGTTCAAAAACATCTTGCCCCAATCAAGATCAAGCCCTATTGATATAGAAATGATTAGCGCAGAGGTCATAGCCAGAAAGAGAATTGTTGGTAATGAAAAAACCCTTTGCCGCAATTTTTTACTTAAATCTGTTCTAGTATCAACATCTTCAAATAAAGTTTTGTAATTGTCAGTGAAATAGTTCCAAGAAAATCGCATGTCATTCACACATTTTTTAAAGGTCGTTTTTTTGGCTTGCCATCAGCACGTGGAAAATTCCCCGGTGTTTTCCTGGATTTAGTTATCTTCACGAATACCGTTTTATTTTCTGGCATGTCAAGTTCCTGACTTATTGGAAAAAGCTCTGTTTTATTTCCACCCATTTGCTTGATAGCAGTCAATGAATCCAAGACTTCAGTATCCGCATTAGGCCCTTTATGAAGCACGCAAACTCCATTAATTTTACAAAACGGTAAAGTTAACTCTGATAGTGTTGGCAATTTTGCGACGCCTCGAGAAACTACTAAGTCAAAATTTTCTCGAAATAGTGAATTATGAGCTGCAATCTCTGCTCTCGATTCGATTATATTTAAGTCCATTAAACCAAGTTCCTTTTTAACAAACCTTAGGAAATTCACTTTTTTATTAGTCGCTTCTAATAGTGTCACTTTAGACTTAGGAAAGACTATCTTTATAACTAATCCCGGAAAACCTGCGCCGCTTCCAATATCTATTATTTTAAAAGTTTCATCATCAATTATAGGTTCAGCGATATGAACAGAAATAGAATCCAAGAAGTGTTTTAAAAGAATCTCTTCTGGATCATTTATCGCAGTTAGGTTTATGTTTTTGTTCCATTCAATCAACATTGATCTGTAATGGTAAAGCTGGTCTATTTGGGCACAGCTTAAACTTATACCCATAAGTTTTATATAGTTAGTTAAAATGCTCATATTGAAATCAATAATAATTTAATATATCAGTAACATGTAATTTTTAGTTTAATTTATTGGTTAATCTGAATAAAAATTATTATTGATTTATAAAGTACGAATTTTAGTAATGCCAAAATTGGAAATGAAATTGATCAAAGTTAAAAGGATACTAAGTATAGCTGGTTCAGATTCTGGCGGGGGCGCTGGGGTGCAAGCAGACTTAAAGACATTTGCAGCTCTAGGTGCCTATGGAACTTCAGTAATTACTGCTGTTACAGCTCAAAACACTCTTGGCGTTACTGACATGCACCCTATTCCTGCATCTACCGTTGCGAGTCAGATAGACGCCGTCTTAAGCGATATTGGAGCCGATGCAATAAAAACTGGAATGTTAGCTAATCGGGAAATCATTGATGTTGTAGTTGAAACTTTAAATAAATACGATTTACCTAAGTTGGTAGTGGACCCAGTAATGATATCTACGACAGGTTCAAGATTGATTACAGAGGACGCAGTCGAAAGTTTGAGAACTAAATTATTACCTATTGCCGATGTGATTACTCCAAATGTTTCTGAAGCAGAAACTTTACTTGGAAATACAATAGAAACCATGGATGATCTACGAGAGTCAGCTAGGTTGATCGTGGAATTGGGTACGAAAAGCGTGGTAATTACTGGAGGTTTTGAATCGGGACCTGCTACGGATTTAGTCTACAATGGCACTGAATATAAAGCCTTCACTGGATCTAGGATAAACACTACTAGCACCCATGGCACTGGTTGTACTTTTGCTTCCGCATTAGCTGTAGCTTTATCTCAAAACATCGATTTGTTTGAGGCAGTAAATAAGGCAAAACGTTATGTGCAACTATCAATTAGAAATGCATATGCCGTTGGTTCTGGTAGAGGCCCTATTGATCATTTTCATGAGTTGATTGATTATGGCAATAATAATTAAATTTATGTTGAATAAGATAAGACTTACAACTATAATTTCCCTTTCACTACTTGACTAAAGGTTAAATCGCCTTAGTCCATGGAATAAAGTTGGAGAACATAATGAACAACTCAAATAAAATTAAAGTTAATGCCTCAAAGAGAAAATTTTTAAAACAGATGCCAATTTATGTTTTGGGTGGTTTGGCAGTTTCAATAGTAGGCCAAAATATATTTAACATGCTGTTTAATAGGCGTGGCCAATCAGTCGTATTACAAAGTGATTCATTATTCACGGCTCGCGATCATCAGAATTCGCTGTCGTGCGGTTGTGCAAATTGCAAATTTGAGAAAAGTCAAATAATTTAAAGATTTTATGTAGGAGATTAATATTATGCAGATGGTAGCTAAGTCTGGAAGCCGGCTAGGAGATTCTAGGCCATGGGTATGGTTGTCGAAACCTGGGCCTTCACTGTTTGAAGCCTTATTTCCTACTGCAACTTCTCTACATAAGTTAATTGCATCGTTAGCAATAGTGGGAATTTTAATCGGCCTGGCAAGAGCTAGTTTTTATTTGCCGGATAACCCCGTGCCAATAACTTTACAAGGATTTGGAGTTCTAATGGCCGGAGGAGTTTTGGGATGGCGATGGGGACTAGTTTCAATATTGATATATTACTTTTTAGGAATGTCCGGGGTACCTGTCTTTAAAGATGGAAGCGGGGGATGGGCTTATACTAGTGCAGGGGTTACCGGGGGCTATTTGATTGGCTTTATTGCATCAACGTGGATTGTTGGATACCTCTCTCAAAGAGGCTGGAACAGAAGGTCGTTATGGACAATGGTTTTGGGCACCTTGATTGTTTACGTTCCTGGCCTTTTATGGCTCCAATTTGGTGATTACGGATGGCCAGCAGAAGGGGAATTATTTTCTTCTGGAATGTACCCATATATTCCCGGTGACCTAGTGAAGGCAATGCTTGCGGCCACAGCCCTAGGTTTAGGATGGAGCTTAGTAGATAAAAGAAATAACAGTTAGTTTGGCTTATTTTGTCCTGAGAAGATTTAAACTGCTGTCCATATCATTCCAAGGTATCATGGCATCTATCCAGCTACCTAGTCGATTTAGATATACATTCAAGGAGTCAAGGAGGGTTATTAAATCCTCTTTAGAATCCAGTCGAGTAATTGCTGATGAAGCCTCTTCAATTAAAGATGTAGCGGCTGGAAACCCCCATTTACCTAGTCGTTCTTGTGTTCGTTTCAAATAGGCTAGAGCGACTTTTTTGGCTGAATCCAATTCTAATTCGTTTGCTAAATTACTAGCGACATGTAGGTTTTCTGTTCCCCAAAATAGATCAAAATTTGAATATATAACGCAAGGGAAGTTGCCCATTGGAGGACGCTTGTGAGTCCTCATAAACGTCACATCACTCGGTTCAGTTTCCCAAATGTCGTTAATAGAAGTGAGAACTTTATTTATCGTTGAGTTTGAGTGTTGAATGTTAGAGGCTTTGTTTGTGCTCCCAGTACCAGTCATAGTTATGGTTAACGGCATGGATCCTGCATTTAGAATTTTTTTGCCTGCGATTACGGATTTCTCTAAGTCTTCAGGTAGAACCTTGGCAAATAAGTTTATGTATCCAAATGGCATGATTTCGCCATAAAACAGACAAAGGGTCTGGCTTCTAGGATAGTAACCTATATCTCCGGGTTCAACAGAAGGCACTTGATTTTCTCCAGGGGGTGCGTAGAAAGATAACATTCCAATTGTTTCATCACCAGCAAATTTAGCATTTACTGCAAATGTCTTTGTCGGCACTGCAGATTCGAAGGCTTTACAGGTTATTGGGGCTTTATCTGTGAGCAATCGAGCTCGAATTTTTTCCCCGCCCATTTCCATTTCAAATATTTTATCCATTTAAGATAAACCCCTTAATTTATAAGTGTATTCATGATTATGTTTGTAAACTAATAGATCTTATTATTGCCAACCAACGGTACTCCGGTCATGGCTGAAGCTTCTATAGTTAAAGCCCTTAAATCTTCCGGCTCTAAATTGTGTATGTCTCGCTTGCCGCAGGCTCTAGCTATAAGCTGAACCTCTAAGGTCAAAGCGTTGAGATAATTTGCAACTCTTTCGGCTGCCTCATCTAAGTCCAACCTCGATTCCAGCTCAGGATCTTGTGTTGTGATCCCTACTGGGCACATCCCTGTATGGCAGTGATGGCACGCTCCAGGTCTTGTTCCAAGTTTTTCATAATCGCTTACGTAAATTGACTTATTGCAATTTAAAGCTATTAGTGCAGCAGTACCTATTGCTACTCCTTTTGCTCCTAAAGCAAGAGCTTTAGCTATATCTGCTCCACTAGTTATCCCACCGGAGATAATCAAGTCAACCTCATCTTCTAAACCCAATTCACGAAGAGCTTTAACGGCCTCTGCTGTGGCCGGCATTGTAGGCACACCAGTATGATCTAATTGTAATTCTGGAGACGCACCAGTACCTGCTTCCATGCCATCGATGACAATTGCATCAGCTCCAACTTTAGCAGCCAATTTGACATCATCAGTAACCCGTCCTGCTCCCAATTTCAAGAATATGGGAACTTTACCGTCAGTTACCTCACGTAATTCCTCTATCTTGATCATCAAGTCATCTGAACCCATCCAGTCTGGATGGCGAACCGGACTTCTCTGGTCAATTCCTGCCGGCAGCTCTCGTTGTTCAGCTATAGTTTCTGAAACTTTAAGTCCCATTAAGAGCCCACCTGTTCCCGGCTTTGCTCCCTGTCCGATGACTATTTCCAGTGCATTAGCTTGTTTTAAGTGGTCAGGATTAAAACCATAACGACTCGGTAAAACCTGATACATTAGTAAATTCGATGCTTCTCGTTCCTCAAGCAACATCCCACCATCCCCTGTAACAGTCATGGTTCCAATACTCGTGGCTGCTTTTCCAAGTGCTACTTTAGCTGTTTTCGATAAGGCTCCATAACTCATTCCAGTAATATAAATTGGCGTATCAAGATTCAGTGGTTCACTTGCATTCCTGGCCCCAATGATTGTTTTAGTGCTACAACTTTCTCTGTAGCCTTCTAAAGGCACTCTACTTAATCCAGAGGTTATAAATGTTAAGTCATCAAACGACGGTAATTTTCGCAAGGTTCCAAAACCACGCAGACGATAACGCCCCAATTCAGATTTAGCTTGAATGTCCTCAATTATTTCCGGCGCATAGAAAAAGCTTTCTCTAATTAAAGGTCGAATATTTTTTGAATCGGATTCACTCATAGGGCAACCCTCCATAATTTAAAGTCGCTCTTGTCAAAATTGTAGAGTTTCTTCCCTGATACAATTTTTTTAAATCTAGGGTTTTCTGGGATCCCGTCAATATTATATTTTGATAATAAACCACTGATTTTTAATTTATCGTCGTCCAATATTTCAGTAATAATTGCGTCATTACCTAGATCGTCTGTAGCCCCTAGCACAAACAACTGTCCTTCATAGATAGAATCTGCAAATGCACCGCCTGTATCTCCGCAAACCACCATTAAACCTCTTTGCATCACAAATCCAGACATATAATCTACATCTTTACCGATCACAATAGTTCCGGCTTTTTGAGATATGCCTGTTCTTGGCCCGGAGTTTCCGTGGACAATTAATGTCCCGCCTCTCATGGCTGCTCCAGCGCATGCGCTGGAGTTTCCACGAACTACCACTGTTCCTGATTGCATGTCCGATGCGACTGACCACCCAGCGTTACCATTAATTTCGATTGTGCATTGTTTTAACATCCCACCGCAGTAGTAACCAACACTACCTTCAAAGACCACTCTTCCAGGTTGATCTAAACCGACACCAAGGTTATGTCGTGAATTTGGGTTTGTAAGGGTTACCTCACCGTCTTTAGATAAACCTTGCTTAATTGCGCGGTTTATTTCTTTTATGGTGAGTCCATTACAATCTATCGAAGCCAAGTTTGCACCGCCCTGGCTGTAGGTTCATACAAGTCTGTTTCTTCTGAGATCATAGAATTCAGAGCCACTTCTTCGGATGCCATGGCAACAAAAGTCTTATTTTCTGCAACTATCAATGGTTTTGTTGAAAAACGATCCTTTGCAAAACCAATGCCGTCTGCAGTTGAAATCAAATAAGTAAAAGTACCATCTAGCTGTTCGATTGATTCATTTAATGATTCTTCTAGCGTTAAGCCATTCAATAATTGATCAGCTATAAAGACAGCAATTACCTCTGAGTCATTCATGGTAGAAAACTCGTACCCTCTCCGTTGAAGAGACCTTCTTAGTTTGTTGTGATTTGTTAATTGCCCATTGTGTACTACTGCTATATCTGGAAATGGTCTAGCCCAGAACGGATGGGAGTAGCATATATCCACACGACTTTCAGTTGCTAATCTGGTATGAGTAAGGCCGTGAGAACCTTGGAAATCTGCAACTTTATAATCTTCTAACTCAACTGCTGGTCCTATGTCTTTTATAATCTCCATCGAATTACCAATACTGAAAAGTTCGGTTCCAGATTGTTCGACTATTGATGTTACTTTTGACATGAATCCAATATCATTATTGTGCTCAATTTCTTTTAACTCGATTCGTAATATATTGCCTGTATACTTAATGCTGTCAATAGAAACTAATTTTTCTAAGCTAGTTGCAATTTTAGATATTGCCAGATCACTCTCAGATTTTTCATTGAATCTGCTTGAATCAAGATGAATTCGCAAAGCCATATGACCGTCTGGCAAGTCTCCATAGAGAGCCATTCCAGTGCCGTCTAAACCTCTGCTACCTAATACAGAAGCCATAGAATTCAGCCTAGAGCCTAATGGAACTGTATTATGGCCATTTTTATAGAAAAATCCAGCGATTCCGCACATAAATCACTCCGTTGTTATTGCTAGATTGAAGTCTATGGCCGAGGATATATTCAGTCAATAGCTAAGTATTATTTTATTTACAAATTCGAACTAAATATACCTTTATGATTTTATTTAATAAATATGGCCTAATCAGAGTGATGATATTTGGTCGAACTGCATAGGCACGAAAGCTTTTTAAATAATATTGAAATTTAACTTTGCCACACGCACATTTCTATCATTATCAACTCCCGATTTCAGATTTATTTGGTTCGCTAGCATGGGAACGAGTGGAGGATATTTTTTCCAACAGGTTTTTATTGGATGGGTTGTCTATGACCTAACCGAATCTGCTTTTATCACTGCGATGGCTTTAGCTTTGGATACATTACCTAATTTAATTGGAGCCCCTCTTGGCGG